>Ga0308161_1000386_pt1 | contig 74260 bp, 65 predicted proteins | sample PhyFR2_FD_201034 | JGI IMG/M metagenome (GOLD analysis project Ga0308161, IMG submission 201034) | Phyllosphere microbial communities from UC Gill Tract Community Farm, Albany, California, United States - DLSLF.R2 | ecosystem: Host-associated > Plants > Phyllosphere > Unclassified | place: USA...
CTGCTGAACGAAGTGGTTCAGGCTGGTGACATGACCGACAAGCAACGCAACCAGTTGCTGGCGAGCATGACCGACGAAGTCGGCAATCTGGTGCTGGGCAACAACTACAAGCAGACTCAGGCCCTGTCCCTGGCGGCGCGCCGTGCCTACGCGCGCATCGCTGAGTACAAGCGTCTGATGAGCGATCTGGAAGGCCGTGGCAAGCTGGACCGTGCCATCGAGTTCCTGCCGACTGAAGAGCAACTGACCGAGCGCGTCGCTGAGGGCCACGGCCTGACCCGTCCTGAGCTGTCGGTGCTGATTTCCTACAGCAAGATCGACCTCAAGGAACAGCTGCTGGGTTCGCTGGTGCCGGACGACGACTACCTGACCCGCGACATGGAAACGGCGTTCCCGCCGACCCTGGTCAGCAAGTTCTCCGAAGCCATGCGTCGTCACCGTCTGAAGCGCGAGATCGTCAGCACCCAGATCGCCAACGATCTGGTCAACCACATGGGCATCACCTTCGTGCAGCGACTCAAAGAGTCGACCGGCATGAGCCCGGCAAACGTGGCTGGCGCTTACGTGATCGTGCGCGACATCTTCCACCTCCCGCACTGGTTCCGTCAGATCGAAGCGCTGGACTATCAGGTTTCCGCTGACGTGCAGCTGGAACTGATGGACGAGCTGATGCGTCTGGGTCGTCGCGCCACGCGCTGGTTCCTGCGTGCCCGCCGCAACGAGCAGAACGCTGCTCGCGACGTCGCGCATTTCGGTCCGCACCTGAAAGAGCTGGGTCTGAAACTCGACGAACTGCTCAGCGGCGAAATCCGCGAGAACTGGCAGTCGCGCTATCAGGCGTACGTCGAAGCCGGTGTGCCGGAATTGCTGGCGCGTATGGTTGCGGGTACTTCGCACCTGTACACGCTGCTGCCGATCATCGAAGCCGCCGACGTCACCGGGCAGAACCCGGCCGAAGTGGCCAAGGCCTACTTCGCCGTCGGCTCTGCGCTGGACATCACTTGGTACCTGCAACAGATCAGCGCGCTGCCGGTGGAAAACAACTGGCAGGCTCTGGCCCGTGAAGCGTTCCGTGATGATGTCGACTGGCAGCAACGGGCGATCACCATCTCCGTCCTGCAACAGGGCGACGGTTCCCAGGACGTGGAAGCACGCCTGGCGCTGTGGATGGCCCAGCACGAAAGCATGATCGAACGCTGGCGCGCCATGCTGGTGGAAATCCGTGCTGCGAGCGGTACGGACTACGCCATGTACGCGGTGGCTAACCGCGAACTGCTGGATCTGGCGTTGAGCGGGCAAGTAATCGTGCCTGCGGTTGCTGCGAATGCCGAGCTTGAACTGGCGTAAGTAGTGGCTGAATGAAGAAGCCCCGCTCTTGAAAGAGGCGGGGCTTTTTTATGCCTGAGGGTTTTTGTGGCGTCTGGTCTGACGCCTTCGCGAGCAGGCTCGCTCCCACAGGGATTCGCATTCCAAATGTGGGAGCGAGCCTGCTCGCGAAGAAGCACTTACATTCAATACAACTTTTGAGCTGGTTTACCCTCAAGCATCGACACTTTCTCCCCCGGCCGCACAACCAGGTTACTCAGCGAACGGTCAAACTCGCGTAACGCCGCCAACTGCAATTCCTCCTGCTGATTGATATCCGCGACGATCTCTTCCGAGCGCTTGAAGTCCGCCCATACCGGCGTCAGTTCCCGCGCCTGCGAGCCCTTCGCCGTGCCGATGTAGTTCAATTGCGCATCGTAAAAATCAGCACTGACATCCGCGCGGATATCCGAGCTGCGCGAGGTGATCAACTGGCTGTGGGTATCGACGATCGCCACCACATCCGGTCTGGCGGCACGCAGGCTTTGCATGTCTGGGTACACCGCCACCGAGCCGAACTGGCGTTGCAGCGAAGCGTTGACCCACTGCACCGCGCGATCCGGGCTGGAGCTGGCGACGTAGGCATCGTGGATCGGCTGCACCAGCAGGCTCTGACCAAAACCGGTGCCGGCCTTGGCCTGATACTCGCGCAAGTATTGGCGATTGGCTTGGGTGCCGGGGCTGTAAATCACCCCCAGCGATACGCCGGGGCCGCTGTTGACCTGAGTAGCACTGCTGCGACCGGTCGGGTGCGGCAGCAGCCTGTCGAGGGATGACACCGCTTGCGGGGCAGTGGGAACAGAGCAGGCAGAGAGCGTCAAAACGGAGATCGCCAGCAGGGCGGGAAGCGCAGGTTTCATGGTGTTTCTCCCGTGAAACAAGGTCTGTCGATGAGTGTGCACGGGCCGAAGATATCGGCGGATATTCAGGGTAAACCTGCCGGCCTGACTGTTGGCTGAATAACCTTTGCGCGGTTAGTTTTATTGGCTTTAAGCGTTTGCAGGTAATGCCCCAAGGCAATAAAAAAGGCGCAAATGCTCGATTCGCGCCTTTCGTTTATGGCTGGTCACGCAGCCATCAGTTGTCCAGCGGGATCAGCACCTGCTCATCCGGGGCCAGCACCATGAACACCAGCAACTTGGCCGGCTTGGTCGAACTGGCGTTTTTCGACACCAGATGCTCGGAACCGGCCGGCTCGTACCAGAACTGGCCCTTCTTGTAAGTGATCGCTTTTTCGCCCTTGACCTGTGAAATCACCTCGCCGTCGAGTACGTAAGCCATCGCCGTACCTTCGTGCTTATGGGCGATTGAGGATTGCCCGGGCTGGTAGTCGACTTCGATCATCATGGCTTTCTTGCCGGGGGCGTTTTTCAGCAGTTGTTCCTGCAGAATGGTGATTTTCTCGGACGGATCGTGAGCCATTGCCGAGGCGGAGAGGGTGAAGGCGAGGGCGGCGGCGACGAGGTGCAGGGCTTTCATGGCGGGTTACCTGTGATGGTTGGGGGGTGCTCACAGTAGGCCGCAATCGGGCCGGTTCAAACGGCCAATATTCGCAAAGATCAGGTGACCAATTCTGGTTCAAAAGCAAAGATCGCAGCCTTCGGCAGCTCCTACAAGGGAACGCATTCCAGAGTAGGAGCTGCCGAAGGCTGCGATCTTTTGATCTTGCTTTTAGACGATAGGAAAGCTGTTGAAATCCACGCTATTGGCCAGGCGGCTGTCGATCAGGTCGATAAAACCCTGCGCCTCGGGCCGGTTGAAATGCGCCTGCATCGCCGCTTCCGACTGCCAGCGCGCGCTGACCGTCCAGCGGTGGCTGTCCTCGGGGCAGCGGTCGACCAGGTAGGAATCGCAGCCCGGGGTTTCGCGCAGGGTATCGACGATCTTCTGCAATTGCTTGCCAAGCTCTTCCGAGCGGCCCGCAACCGCCTTGACCTCAACCGTGTTGATCACTTCGTTGGACATTGCTCACACTCCTGAATCAGGCCGGACGAATCCTGCTCATTGAGGGATAACGCCTGTGCAGAATAGGCCTGCCGCCGTGAATCACCAATAACCAATCGGCGGTAAAAGCCTTATACCAACGGCTCATGACAGCTGTTCGAGGATGTCGCGCAGGCGATCGAGGGCGATGTCGATGTCGAGGGTTTCGATGGCGCCGAAGCCGAAATACAGGCCTTCTTTCGCCGGCTGCTGGTAGTAGAAACCACTGATCGCATAGAGACCGACCTCGACCTTTTTTGCCAACTCGATGACCAGCGGCAAATCGATCGGCACCTTGCAGAGCACCGCCATGTGAAATCCGGCACTGGCCGGCACGGCTTGCAGCCATGGCGCCAGATCCGTCGCCATGCGCTCGAGGATGCGTTCGCGGCGTTGCGCGTAGATCGTGTGGCAGCGGCGGATGTGCTTGAGCAGGCAACCTTCGGCGATGAACTTGGCCAGCGCCCATTGCGGCAGGGTCGAGGCGTGCAGATCGGTCAGCTGTTTGGCGCGAATCACCGCTTCGATGATCGACGGCGGCAGGATCGCGTAGCCCAGGCGCAACTCCGGCAGCAAGGTTTTCGAGAAGGTGCCGACATAGGCGACGATACCGCGCTGATCGAGGTTGTACAGCGAGTCGGTGGGCCGGCCCTCGTAGCGGAATTCGCTGTCGTAATCGTCCTCAATGATGATCGCGCCCAATTCATGGGCACGGGCAAGCAGGGCCTCGCGGCGCGCCTGACTCATCGCCATGCCCAGCGGAAACTGGTGCGAGGGAGTGACGTAAATGAGCCGCGTGCCATCGGGAATGTGCTCGACCTGAATACCCTCGGCATCCACCGGCACCCCGACCACTTCGGCGCCGTGCGTACCAAACAGCAAGCGCGCGGGCGGGTAGCCGGGATCTTCCATGGCCACCAGATCGCCCGGGCGGGTCAGTACCCGGGCAATCAGGTCCAGCGCCTGTTGCGCGCCGTTGCATACGACGATGTCCTCGTCCTGACAGTTGATACCGCGAGAAAAGGCGATGTGCCGGGCGATCGCATTGCGCAGCGCCGGCAAGCCTTCGGCGACGCTGTAGAAGCCTTTCGACTGCGCCATCTGCCGCATCGCATGGGCGACGCAGCGGCGCCAGTCGTCGTGGGGGAACTGGCCTTTGCTGGTGGCGCCACCGATGAAGTCGTAGCGCAGCGAACCTTCCAGCGTCGGGTGACGGAGGAACACCGGCAGATTGCGCCAGCTCTCGATCACCTCGGCACTGGCCAGCTCGGTGTGGCTCTGCTTGCGCTGCACCTGCGCCGGGCGGGCATTGACGTAGGTGCCTTTGCCGATGACGCCGGTGAGGAAGTTTTCGTAGGTCAGCTGCGCATAGGTGTCGGAAATGGTCTTGCGCGAGATGCCCAATTGCTCGGCCAGCAAGCGGCTCGGCGGCAACTGCGTACCCGCCGCCAGTCGCCCGGATTCAATCGCCGCGCGCAACTGCTGATACAACTGACCGGCAAGATCCTTGCGGCCGTTGATCACGACATGAAGTTCCATACCGACGAGGCTCCCGGGTGTTGAGTGAAGTGTCGGTCAGATTAGCGTTGTTGGGCTTTTGGCAGTAGTTGCGTGGAGTAAAAACCGCAAATTGGCGCATTTCCCTCTGGGAGCGAGCCTGCTCGCGAAAGCGGCGGGTCAGTTACCTGATCGTTCCCACGCTCCGCGTGGTAACGCCTCCCGTGACGCTCTGCGTCACAGTGGACGCGGAGCGTCCATGGCTGCATTCCTTTGCTGCGCGTGGGAACGATCAAAAAGCCAGATCAAAAGATCGCAGCCTTCGGCAGCTCCTACACGGGATTGGTGTTTGACGGGGATTCTGTGGTGTAGCGGTTTTCCATGCAATTGGGGCTGTAATGCTTTGCTGTCTGCGTTTACCGTGAACTCATCATTCCGCCTGCCGAGAGCCGCGCCATGTCCCTGCGTCTGGATTACTACAACGCGTCGCCCAAGGCGATGAAAGCGATGCTTGCCATGGAGGCGCTGACCGCCAACCTGAGTATCGAAGCGCCGCTGCTGCAATTGATCCGGATCCGCGCTTCGCAACTCAACGGCTGCGCATTCTGCACTGACATGCATTCGGTGGACGCGCGGCGAGCCGGGGAGAGTGATCGGCGCCTTTACGCGATCGCGGTGTGGCGCGACAGCAACTTCTTCAACTCCCGCGAACGCGCGGCGCTGGCCTGGGCCGAAGCGGTGACGCTGTTAGCCGAAAGCCACGTGCCGGATGACGTCTACCAGCAGGCGCGCGAGCAATTTGATGAAGGTGAACTGGTGGACCTGACGGTTGCAGTCAGCACCATCAACAGCTGGAATCGCTTGGCCGTCAGCTTCCGCCAGACCCCGAGCGATTGAGTTGCGTCGTAAAAACAAAACGAGAGAAAGAAGAGGTACACGCCGATCGTTCCCACGCTCCGCGTGGGAATGCCTCACGGGACGCTCCGCGTTCCAATGGGACGCAGAGCGTCCCGGGCTGCATTCCCACGCAGGAGCGTGGGAACGATCAGTCCTTCACTGCGGCGGTCGCTGCGGTTTCACTGATGTGCCAAACGTGTTGCCCATCCGCGTACTGGTCGCGGCCGGGGTCGCCAGCCCTACCTGATTCGGCGCGCGCTTGTGCACCGGCACATTCAACGCTTCCATGTTCTTCTGCGCTGCCGCCGCGCCGTCGGGATTGTTGCCCATCTGCTGGCTCAGGCAATCGTAATTCGGCGCCTTGTAACCGCCGACCGTGACCTCGACACAACCCAACGGCTCCTCCGCCTGCGCCGCGCCCGCCGTGATTAGTAAGACCCACATCCACCGCGTTTTCATGTCCGCCTCCTGGCCCGCCCGAATGGGCCGCTCTGGGGTTTGAGTCTAGTGCAAGCGCGGCGCAAAACCCGTGATGGTTTTTTTGCACCGCCCGTCATACCAGAGTCATAAATGCCCCGCAGGATAGCGATTTTCAGGGGTGCGCCAGTCGTGCAGCGAGGCAGTTCGCGGATCAGTCTTCAGCGCTCGGCGACGCTTGTGCGCCGCGCGGGTCTGGGCTGGCTGCTCGGTCTGCTGACCTGCGCGGCCAATGCTGATCCGGCAACGGCGGACATGCGCATGACCTTGCACATCCCGGCGCAGGAACTCGCCCGGGCGTTGGATCAATACAGCCGCGCCACGGGCGTCGCGGTGTTGGTCGACAGTCAGTTGAGCCGGGGCCGTCGCTCCCTCGCCGTGGATGGCGAATTCACCGCCGCCGACGCTTTGCGCCATCTGCTCGGCGGCACCGGGTTGATGGCGCGTTATGCCCGCGCCGACGCGTTCACCCTGCAAGCGGCGCAGGTGGAAGACCTGCCAGTGCCGACGGACAAACCCACGCCGGCTGCTGTCGCGGTCAACCGCAGTTATGCGACGGCGGTGCAAGCGGCGATCGAGCGCAAGCTGTGCCGTTCGCCGCTGACCCGGCCGGGCAGTTATCGCGCGGTGTTGCAGGTGTGGGTCGGGCGCGACGGCGTGGTGCAGCACAACCGGTTGGTCACTTCGACCGGCGATGTACGGCGCGATAACGCGCTGGTGGAAAGTTTTCGCAACCTCACAATCGATCGGCCGACGCCCAGCGCCTTGCGCCAGCCGGTCACGTTGCTGTTGTTACCGGAGTCGTCAGGGAAACGCATGGAATGCACGAGATGGGAAGGAGTTTCCGGGGGATGAAAGACGCCGGACAAAGCGTGATGGGCCAGCTGTTCCTCAGCTCCTACGAGGATTTTCGCGTGCGCCTGCGCCGCCGCCTCGGTTCCGAGGACCTGGCCAATGACGTGCTGCACGAAACCTGGCTGCGGGTCGATCGCATGGAAACCCCGCCGAACCTGCTCAAGCCCAACGCCTACCTGTATCGCATGGCCCTGAACATCGCCGCCGACCGCCGTCAGGCCGATGCGCGCCTGCTCACAGGCACCGAAGTCGAGGAACTGCTGCAACTGGGCGACGAAGCCCTCGACCCGGCGCGGGTGGTCGGTGGGCAAAAGGAGATGCAGGCGCTGCTCAGCGCCTTGTACGAACTGCCCGCACGGCGTCGACGGATCTTCATAGCCGCGCGGCTGGAAGAGGCGCCACACCTGGAAATCTCCCAGCGTTTCGGCATTTCCACGCGCATGGTCGAGAAGGAAATCAAAGCCGCGCTGGGCTTCTGCGCAGCGAAACTTGAAAGAAAAGTGTTTCAGCGGTTCGGTCGCGGGGCCGGAAAACCGTCTAGCGAATAGTGACCCGATTAATCCGTTGAGAATTTGCGCGTTTGAACATCTTTCGACTGAAACCCGCCGAGCCTTCGGCCACCGAGTCTCTGCACAGCGAAGCCCACGACTGGCTGATCCTGCTGACCTCGGGCCGCGCCACCGTCGCCGACGCCCGCGCCCTGCGCGAATGGTGCGCGCAGAGCGGCGAACATGCCCAGGCGTTCGAAGAAGCCAAGCGGCTGTGGCATCACCTGCAACCGGCCGCCGAAGCGTTGCAGGGCCGACGCAGCTTCGGTCGACGGGCATTTCTCGGCGGCGCGATTGCCGCATCCGCCGCGTTCCTGCTGATGCGCGGCACGATTCCCGGTGGTTTCGAAGGACTGGGCGCCGACTACATCACCGAAGTCGGCCAGCAGCGCCGGGTCGAACCGGCGCAAGGCGTCAGCCTCGAACTCAACACCCAAACCCGCATCAACCAGCGCAGCGTCGAGAACGGCGTGCAGGGCTTTGAACTGGTGAGCGGCGAAGTCGAAGTGCAAACCGCACGCCTGCCGCTGGCGATGCAGGCCGGGGCAGGGTGGTTGCGCGCCAGCCAGGCCCGCTTCAATCTGCGCAACACCGACCAGCAAGTCTGCGTGACCTGCCTCGACGGCACGGTCGACGTCGCCATCGAAGGCCGCAACCTGCGCCTCGAAGCGGGCCAGCAAGTCACCTACGACGCACGGCAAATCGGCAACGTACAAACTGTCGACACCGCCGCCGTGATGAACTGGCGCCAACAAGTGCTGGTGTTCAACGGCGCCACCCTCAGCCAGATGATCGACGAAATCAACCGCTACCGCCCCGGCATGCTCCTGCTGCTCAATCGCGAACTCGGCCAACGCCGCGTCCAGGCCCGCTTCAACCTCGACCAACTCGCCGGCGTCGCCCTGCTGATCCGCGACGCCTACGGCGTCAAATGCACCGAACTGCCCGGCGGCGTCGTAGTGCTCAGCTAACTGCCTGCCACACACAGATCCCCTGTGGGAGCGAGCCTGCTCGCGAAAGCGGTTTCCCAGCCGACCAATATCTTCCGGTCTCACTCGATCCCTGTGAAAGCTGGCTTGCCAGCGATAACGGCCTAACAGCCACCCAACCTGCAACTGACCGCCCCCAACCCAATTGTGGGAGCGAGCCTGCTCGCGAAAGCGGTCTACCAGCTGACCAATATCTTCCGGTCGCACTCGATCCCTGTGGGAGCTGGCTTGCCAGCGATAACGGCCTAACAGCCACCCAACCTAAAGCTGACTGCCCCCAATTCAATTGTGGGAGCGAGCCTGCTCGCGAAAGCGGTCTACCAGTAACAACAACATTGACTGACCCACCGCAATCGCGAGCAGGCTCACTCCTACAAAAACTGCGGTGATCCCGGCTATTGCAACAACCCAATCACCTGCCGATAACGCTCAACCCCCTGCGCCGTCTGCCGACTCAAACTAATCTCCAACCCCAACGGATCCTCCCGCCGATTCCCGCTCAACTGCCGCCATCCCTTATCCACCTCCCAAACCCGCACCTGCACATCACTCACCTCACGCAACACCGCCACCCCATTCCCAGGCGCCGGCAACGGATAGCGACTGCGCGCCTCAGCCACCGCCCGATACAACGTATCCCCCTTGACCCACCACCGAACCCGCTGCAACGCCCCCGGCTGATCCGCCGCGCTACGAATAATGTCCAGCCGAAACCCCTTGGTATCACTACTACGCACCGTCACCGCCGGCGGCGCGGTCGGCGCCTCATCCTCAGCCCCGACCTTGCGCGGCTCGCTCAACTCCACCCCCGCGCGCATGTCCACATCGCGCTGCAACTGATTCAACACCCGCAACAACCCATCGCTCTGCTCACTGCTCGCCTGCAAATGACTGTCTGCCCGCGTCACACTGTCCAGCCCGCGCCAGGCAATCAGACTCACCACCGCCATCAGCAGAATCGCGACCATCACCTCAATCAGAGTGAACCCTTGCTGAGTCTTCATTGAATACTGATCCGCCCGCTGCCATCGCGCAGCACACTCAGCCGATTGGCCCCATCCGACAAAATCAGCCGCAACGGCGGATTGATCCACTCGGCATTCAGCACCACCGTCTGCCGAGGCTCCACACGCACCTCGACCTTCGGGCTCTGCCACGCACGCGGGCGCAACTGCGCATCCTCCTTGAACGACTCAAACCCCACGCCATCATCCCCACGCCGCCCAAACCGAAACCCCTTGGCATCCGTCACCCACACAATCGGCCGCCCATCCGCGCGAGCCTCGGCCTGCGCCACCTGCAACAAGTGCGCAACCCGCTCGGCATCCTTGCGCAACAACTGCAACGGATCGGGCCTGATACTCAAACTGATCGCTGCACTGGCAATCCCGATGATCACCAGCACCACCATCAACTCGATCAACGTAAAACCCTGCTGCCTGCTCATCACCCACGCGCTCCTTGGCGTCCCACCCCATCGTGCCCGGCGAACATGTAAGGCATGTGAAATAAAACGGAGAGAATTGCCGCGTAGGCTGGCAACAGGGACAACAAGGAGCGACAACCCATGAAATTCACCGCACGGATTACCCCAGCGCAAACCGTCCAGGCCCTGGCACTGCTCGCCGCCCTGGTGGGCGTCGCGACATGGTCGTCGCTGCTGCTGACCACAGCGGAATCCCACACCCCCGCCGCCACCCCGCAAGTGCTCGCGGCGAGGAGCGATAGCCCGGCGTTACAGTGGTTTTCCAATGAAACCGCGCCGGTGGATATCAAGGTGAGCGGGGTGATCGCGGGCGGGAGCGGGACGGTTGCGATATTGAGTTTGAATGATGGCGCGCCGAGGAGTTTTTTGGTGGGGGAGAAGGTTGGGGTTGGGGGGAGGTTGGTGGGGGTTGAGGGAGATGGGGTGGTGATTGAGCGGGGTGGGGAAAGGGTTAGGTTGGGGGTGGAGAGGTTGGGGGATGGGGTGGAGTTGCCGAGGCTGATCCGGCCGGAATTGTAGGGTGGAGAAAAGCAAAAAAATTAGTCTCGGCGCTTGCTCTCATCTAAAAGCACAACAATGTTTGTCCGCCTTCTGCTAAAAGCAGACTTGTCAAAACCTCGATTTTGTTGCTCAATCGGCCACGTCCCAATCTCACTATAACGACAGTCGCTTCAGCTAGTGGGACCGAATAAAGTTATCTAAATACGATTGATCTTGTATAAAACGCATAATGCCAGCGGTCGACACGGTTCGTATCCATGGCTTTAGTGAAAATCGCTTTGGTTATAATGGAATATAAAATGGAATTGGATAAGTTTTCAAAAATTGCAGAGTCCTTACGCCAATATCGTCGTGCAGAGCTGCGGGATTTCGAAAGCGAAACCGGAGCAAAGCCCGTAGATCAACTCTATGTTGATCCACTCCCGGGGGATGCGGTATTACAGTCAGTGTTATCTAGTAATACGACTTTTCTTTTGGGGCGAAAAGGCACCGGCAAGAGTACAGTTTTTGCTCGCGCGCAGTCCGCAATGCGGGAAAGGAAAGATATTATATCTATCTATATAGATGTTAAATCGCTATATGACGTGCTAGATACTATTGAAATGTCGCCAGATGATTTAGCATCAAACGGCATATCTGCCGTGGCATATCGGTCTCATATGCTGAGGAAGGTAATGCTCGGCAAAGTGATCGGAGAAATGCTCAAGGAAATAGGCGCCGTGTGCGAAAAGCTTTCTTTGTGGGATCGATGGACGGGTGTTCGACGCAATTATGAAGAACTACTTTCTAGTCTAGCTAATTTAAGGGATCGGATAAGAAGTGCAAAACTAGAGCTTCATGAGATTCCGGTGTTGCAAAAAATAACGCATCAATTGCGACTAAAAAAGCAGCAAGAAACATCTTTGAAGCGAGATAAAGCTGCAAAAGTTAGCGGCAAGGCTTCCGTCACTGCAGCCGAAGCTTCAGCTGATCTAACAGAATCACTGAGTGATTTCGACAAAACGCTTGATGATAGTGATGTGTATAATGAATATTCCGACGTCGTACTCAAATCTTTTCCGTTCTCTGAAATAATAGAAGATATACAGAGTCTGATCTCCGGTGCGGGGCTAGTCCGGCTAGTTGCATTTTTTGATGATTTTTCAGAGTTGAGTTTTGTCGATCAAAGGTTATTTGTTGATGTCGTTCTCTCACCGCTGAATAACTCCAGTAATGAAGCCGTTAAGCTCAAAGTTGCAGGTTATCCTGGAAGGGTTTACTACGGAAAAATCGATCCTGGTAAGTCTGACACTATTAGCCTAGATTTTTCGGACCTTTACGAAGCTACTGAGGTGCAGGAGATGGAACGTTCTGCGTCATCATATGCGTCCAGGCTGTTGGATACACGATTCAAAGTCTTCGGAGTTGATCTTGCAAGTTATTTCGAATTTTCCTCAGAGATAACTCGTGAAGACATGATGAGGCTGATGTTTCAGGCTTCTTTTAACGTACCCAGAATAATGGGGCATCTTCTCCATTTACTTTACTTAGATAGAATCTCAAAAGGTCAAAAAATCACTGGTGCGTCGATTCGCCTAGCATCTAGAAAGTACTATGAAAACACAATATCCAAATATTTCGATCGCTTAAATCGGTACGCCCTTGAGCCTTTTGAGAATAAGCTGGACAGGCATAATCAAAGCCAGTTACTTGCTTGCCTAATTAACGAAGCAAAAGATGTTAAGCGCAGGATAATATCTAAAGAAGTAGGTGGTGACTACTTTAAGGATCTAGGTCAAAATCCGCCGACGAGTCATTTTACTGTAAGTCCTGGGCTGGAGGACATGCTTTCATCGTTAGAATCGAATTTTTTTGTTTCTCGCTATAAGAAGATGCGCGCGAAAGATAATCGTGAAGTTATTGCGTATTCATTTTTCTTGGGGCTTTGTGAAAGCGAGCGCATGAGTTGGGGGTATCCAGAAGGGCGCCCTTTTAGACATTATTTTCAACAGCGCTGCTTTGAATATACTCGGGCAGTTCATCAGTTTTTGTCAAGCAACCAAACGATTAGATGCAACACTTGTGGCATGTGTCACTCCATGGACAATAGGGAAAAATTTGAATTTTTTAAATGGCGCTGTCCCGATTGTCAAGAAGGTCTTTGTTCTGTCGCAAACTTGTCGGATGATTTTAGAGAAGAAGTTGCTCTCTTAGACAAAGATATTATGCTGGAGCCAATAGAGCTCGACATAATTAGTGCACTCAACGAGGAGCAAAGAGATATGAGGGCGGGCGAGATTTCTGCACTCATTGACACCACCCATCAAATGGTAGGGCGCAGAACAAGTAAATTAAAAGAAATGGGACTGGTCGATAAAGAGGCAGATGGAGAGGGCCGGATAAGAAGCAGTCTTACATCCAGATGTGAGTCTACTTATTTTGGCCGAGCCAACGATAAGTAAGTTAATGAAAAAGCCCAATCGCTGCTCGCCGGGGCAGCGTCGGGTTTTCCGGAATAACGAAGAAAAGAGTCCGCTTCAAGTCGAACGTAGCTGAGTGTTGACGTCCGCAGAGGCTATTTGTAAATAGCGGTCGTTCTTAAGTCCGAGGAAATGATAATATTAGGATGTAAATATGTTCACGCTCGTTTAACGCTAGTGGGCTTTTTACGAGCCCTTGTGCTTTTTAGACCAAGATAATTGGTTTCATAAGTTGTAAGTAGATTCCACATTTGGCGATCCACTACATCGTGCTTTTCAGGGCTTCTTAGTTTTTGAAGTAGCTTGCTGATAAATTTGGCCGGCAGCTTAATTATCAAGCATTGATGAGAGGCATGCATCTCCTTCGTCCAGTCGAGATCTTTTCCAGTAATGAGGTTTTCACTGTCGTCCCTGTTAATAATAAATCCAAGCTTTCCATACGAACCGGTAAGATAGGACTGTAATTGTCGATATTCGTCCGGCCCTAGTTCTTGGTAGTTTTTTGCGTCGAAGACTACATTCCTACTTTTATAGTCAAGTAGTACGCGGCTCCAAAAGTCCGATTTGCCACGGTTCGTGCCTATGATATCTCTACGTTGAACAGCAGCACCGTTCGGATGTAGTTGTAACCCAAGCAGATGGGCGGCGAAAATCACCTTCAATGCCTCCAGGCACCATAATTCAAAATCACGATCACCTTCGCGCCCTAGCGGGATTTTATCAAGCTGCGAAACAATTTGGCCGATTTTTGTGTTTCTGATTTTCGGATTTAGCGAATCAATTTTGATGTCGTACTCATCATTTATTTCTTCTGCTTCTTCTGGAGATAGTGCGTTTCGACTTAGGTTCAAACCAAGCCAATAGCAGGGATGGACCAGAATTCTATCGGCGCTTTCAAATCCTTTATCTGGAGTACGCCCATCATGACAAAACGAATATGAGGAAAGGTTTTGATCGTGTAAACCGATGAAGCCGATACTGTATAGTGATTGCAGCAACCCCGTTGATCCTAGTAAACGTGCCTCTGCTAGTGAGGCTTGGTCATCGCTATCTTCTAATGACTCAGTTGCCAGATCAATCTTGGCCAAGGCTGCCATCACGGATAATTCTGGTTCCGAATTTTTAAAAGCGCTCGTGACTGACTGTATAGGTGGGAATATTTTTTGGTACTCTTTCCATAAATCTTCAAGTCTCGCCACTGAGATTGACTTTGCAGCATATTCTAAGTCGTCTAGTATAGCGGTGCTGCGTCCATGTCTAAATGAGCAAAAGAACGACTCATTAAGTAACGAGAGTAAGTCTCTAGGGCGATACAACGTAAATTGAAGACATTTTTTGAAGCCTTCTCGACCCTGCAACTCGCCTGCTGTACACCGGTCCCAAACTCGTTGATCCTTCTCAATGTCGACCTTGAAACTCAGCTTCATCCTTGTAGCTGCTAGTTGCAACAGAAGCGGCCAGTCCCAGTGCAGGCGTATTACCTGGCCTTCTAAGTTTCTAGAGTAGTCGGGATCCTCCTTCGCTAGAGCTCTGAATACGTTGTCACGCAAAAATATTATAGGTCTAATGAGTGTTGATTTCTGATTAAGCTCTACAGCGGCATAAGCTAGTCCAGCAATAATTCCGATGCCAACAGCATCTGATTCATAGCCTTCATCAAGTCTATCCATCAATATAACGACTCGTCGGTCAGTTCGTTGCAAAATCTTCAATACAAGATCTTCCACTGTACTTAGATCTAAGTTGAATGGTAAGTCTCCGATCGCTTCTTCGGGTGAGTCCACTGATAAAAAGGCTTTTGCAATCCTTCTGCACTTAGTTAAAAATGGTGTTTGTGAGTCATTCCATCGTGCGACATGCTCTCTAAGCGCTTCTTCTTTAGCGACAAGTTCGGCAAGCTTGTAGTGCTTGGATATATAGCTGGCGATTTCCATCAAAATTGCATAGCGCCATAACAATTTAGTCGCTGCTCTAGATAATACGAACGAGTTGGAGAACGGCTTTAGGAGTGATCTGAAGCCAATGATCTCGGTGTCTTCTGGAGAAAAGGTAAGTGTTATTACCTTTTTGTCCTTGACCCAGTGCTTTTTTAAGTTAATGAATAGCGCGCTTTTGCCGGTACCTCGCCTGCCAACTACGACAGTTCTGTCATCGGATTCTACTAAAGTACGAAAATCGGGAGTTTCAATGAAGGCATTGGAAAGCATTTTTTCGTCGTTTTCTGCAGTTGTGTCGCCCAAAGGATTCGTTCGCACTACTAAAGTCGTTGATGTCACTTGGTTGCCTCCAGGCTGTTCTGCTTCATCATGCCGAGATTAAACTTCGTTGCCCCTTTATGACTCGTGGCACCATCGAATACTTACATCTTGAATGCCTAGAGCTTTCTCAGGAAACAATAGACCCTACCCTCAAATTCGTACAGAAACGCTTGATAATCAGCGTCGGGGCAAGCGCCGGTTGAATTTCCAAGCGTTTTCGGTAGATGGTCCTACGAGATAGTGTCTGCGAGAGAAGCACAGCCGAACTTTGTTCGAAGCGGTAGGCTGATTCTGGCCAAAAGCTGCCTTTTTGCATGCTTAAAAATCGGTTCGACGGGTCCATACGGGACGCACCTGTCCCGCCCAACGTGGCGCCATAAACACAAACGTTTAAAAAGACATCTCCAGTGACGTTCTCAGGCTACATATCCTTGCGCCTTTGCCTACAGCTACGCCAGAATCCGCCGGCTTGTGCGCCTTGGGGGTGGGTTCTATTGTGGTGCGGTCGCTGACAAATCAGCGATCGGATTTGACCGTCCGCCCAATATCAAGGCGCGCCAGTCTGCACATGTTCAGGCATTGTCTGAATCTCTGTTGCGGTGGCTGTGCGTGGGACACCTTCGGGTGTGCCGGATTCCTTGATGTCCGGTCGGTCAACCCGCGTACAGCTGCCACCCTGTTTGTTTGACCGCGAACGGTGGCGGCTCCAGTCATCAAGGAGCTTCACCATGATAAAACCAACACCCAACCCGCCCGAAACCGATCCCACATCTCCCTACGAATCCCTCGATTCCAACAAACTCCACGAAGCCGCCGACCGCGCGCTCGATCATTACCTGTCGCCAAACAATCTCCTGCCTCCGCCGCGTAAGGCGCGTGGGATGTATGCGGTGACGGCGGATACCAAGAATGAAGAACTGCTGGCTGATGCGAGTGAAACGCTTGCTTCGGCGAAGACGATTGCTCAGGACATTTCCAGTTTGCTGCCAGCGCCGCAGCGGCGGGCGTTGTTGGGGGTTGCTCAACTGATCATGTTGGGGGAACTGGCGGTGAATCGGGCGCTAGATAATTTGGAATTGCCGGGTTGATGCGGGTGTCCGGATCACCTGGTGATTGATCGGGTGCTCATTCTGGCGCTTTCGCGAGCAAGCTCGCTCCCACAGGGTTTTATGCTGATTGCAGATGTTTTCTACGATCCTGGAACCTGTGGGACCAGTCGATTATCACCACGTTGTCTTCGTGTGGTTATTGAGTCGCTTCAGGACATTCACGGGTCCATCGCGTCACCGTCATGTCGTTGAACTGCTCACCGATGGTATCGACGCGCAGGCAAGCGCCTTTCTTTGAGTAGTACAAGATGCAGCGCGAGCTATCAAACGAGCAGGTGTCCAGTTCGAAGTAATTGCGTGTAGCCAGCTCCTTCTCCACACCACTGTGTTCATAACCGTCGGCGGTGTGCATTCGCGTTGGCTTCCATCCTTGTTTGACCAGTTTGGATTTTGCCGCAGCCAAACGCTCACCGACGACGATGCCTGCTGGCCCGCGCTTGTCGTTTGACGCCTGTGAGCCATTGGCAAACGCTGCGCTGAAACCGGTGCAATAAAGCGCGACAAGTACAAGGATCGAAGCTTTGATTTCACAGTTCCTTCAGCTGACTTGTAGCTCGAAAAAAACCAGTCATGACTACCGCGCACCCGAGCGGATCTGCCCGTTTGCCTTTAATTCACGAAGCTTGTCTTGCCATGCGGCGCGATCGGTCTTGGGAGTTACCGGATCGAAAGCGAGATACTGCCTGTCACACCACGCATCGATTTGGCCGAGCCAATAGGTTTGGCCGGCGTGCCCCGTGTCGAGGCGCTTCAGCAAGTAGCCGAGTTGTTGCCACGTCGGTATCAGTCGGAAAATGGCGCTGCGCCGTTTCGACGTAAGCTCATGCCAGTCTTGGTCAAGTTTGGCCGTCAATCTGACGCTCGATAAGGACCACGGTATTTTGTCCAGTTTCGCAATCACCATCGCAAACACTTTCTCCGAAGGATCATCAAGCGCCTCGAACAGCTCAGGCAGTTGATCATCGCGAAGCAGGCGTGTTGCGGCTTGTCGCACAGTCACATAGCTCGAGCGCAGCGCAGGTGTATGCCATCGCTCTGGCAACTCCACAGCCAGTTCTGTGGCGAGCCCGAGCACGCCCAGCCAATGTTGTTTTGATGTGGGCAAAGGCTGACGTAAACGCTCGGTCAGCACTGGATGAGCATCAACATCGTTACGAGCCGCAGCCCAAAGCGCGAGATTGCGGACCGCCGGTGAAACATCCAACAAAGTTTCGCGCAGTACAGGTTTCGGATCGGCGAGCAGCGGCAGCAGCGCATAAAGCACGCGTACGCGGATTTTGGCACCGGGGTGAGACATGGCTTCAAGGAGCAACGGCAGACTCTGCTTCGCCGGCAGTGTCAGGCTCGCCGACACCGCCATCAACCGTACGGTCAACTCGCGATGAGCCAACGCGCTGCGTATCAGCGTTTCGGGAGACTCGGGGGCTTCAAGCAACAGCGTAAACAGGTAGCGCGCGGCTTTGCCCTGGCGATTCAAGAAGTCGGCGTAGACCTCATCCCAGCAGTCCACCGATTGCAGCATCGCTCGGACCGCCGACAGTGTCTGGGCGTGGTCGACCCGGCGTTGCGCTGCCAATGCCATCAAGGGTTCCAGTGCTGATAACCATGCCTGGGTGTGAGCTGGTGACAGGTAGTGCTTCAGGCCATCCGCTGCCAATTCGCGAACCTGAGGGACCCAATCGTTCAGGCGTTCGATCAACACGGCTAATGCTTCGGGGGACGGTTGCCTGCACAGTTCTCGCACAGCGACTTCCCGGACGAAACCGTTGGAGTGATTGCTCACGTCTGCCCATGTACCGGTGTTATTGAAGTGAGCGAGTATCTCCAGCGCCTCGTTGCGCCGATAGTTTTCATAATGGGAGAGCTGTCCTTGCTTGCGTGCCAACCGAGCCAGCCAGTCTTGTGTAGTGTTCATGGGCAGTCCTGTGCGTCCTTGCGGGTGCATATTGTTAGTGCAAAAGCAGCAGCCTACGCGACTTGCTCTTGCGGGCAAAATGCTGGGGTAACGGGACGGATCTTTTCACGAGGTAGGCGGCGCAGTAATTTTTCGACGATCGTCCATGTTTAAAAAGACATCTCCAGTCACGCTCCCAGGCTACATATCCTTGCGCCTTTGCCTACAGCTACGCCAGAATCCGCCGGCTTGTGCGCCTAGGGAGCAAGTTCTATTGTGGTCGCGTCGCTGACGAATCAGCGATCGGGTTTCGCAGCCCGGATCAATCAAGGCGCACAGCGCTCCAAATCTCGTTGCCGTTATGGCAATGACGCTTTATGGCGGTTGTGCGCGGGATACCTTCGGGTATGCCGGGTTCCTTGATTCCCGGTCTGCGAACCTGCGTACAGCTGCCACCTCTCTTCGTTTCGCAGCGAAACGTGGCGGCTCCAATAATCAAGGAGCTTCACCATGATCAAACCCACACCCAACCCACCCGAAACCGATCCCACGTCTCCCTACGAATCCCTCGATTCCAACAAACTCCACGAAGCCGCTGACCGCGCGCTCGATCATTACCTGTCGCCAAACAATCTCCTGCCTCCGCCGCGTAAGGCGCGTGGGATGTATGCGGTGACGGCGGATACCAAGAATGAAGAACTGCTGGCCGATGCGAGTGAAACGCTGGCTTCGGCGAAGACGATTGCTCAGGACATTTCCAGTTTGTTGCCGGCGCCGCAGCGTCGGGCGTTGTTAGGGGTTGCTCAACTGATCATGCTGGGGGAGCTGGCGGTGAATCGGGTTATGGATAATTTGGAGGTGGCGGGGTGATGTCGTTGGCCTTGATCCGGCGCAGGGCCTTGGGATTTTAGGTGCGGCAGAAAAGCCCCTCACCCCAGCCCTCTCCCGGAGGGAGAGGGAGCCGACCGAGGTGTCTTGCGTTTTACATCGACCTGAGCGACCGCGTTGATTATGGATTCAGAGCGATACGTTCAGGTCGGCGTATCTCTGGAACATCCCCGTATCGGTTCCCTCTCCCTCGGGAGAGGGCTAGGGTGAGGGGCTTCCTGGCCGTGACAACAGGGTCTCCAGTCTGGCCAACGGCGGCGCATCCTGGTTGCGGTCGAATACTTGAATTCCAACCTTGAGCAGCCGTCCATTCTCTGCGCTGGCAATCACCTGTTCGCAGCGCAGCATAAGCCGTCCTTGATCACATTCAACAGCCTTCATCCCATTCGGCAACCGGCCTTCCAGACGCAACTCAGCCATCCGGCTCTGCGCGGCAATCATCGCCACCGACCGATCCCTTAAAACCCCACTGCTCTGCGTCATCAACCCCGCCACACGCACGGCGGCGGACATGGCGACGGCGATGATCGCCAGTGCCACCAGCACTTCAATCAGGGTGAAACCTTCCTCTCGCGTTCGCGCGCGCATACATGGCCCAAAACCAAAACCCAGCCCTCGACGCTAACCCCCGTCCTTGACGGCTTGACGACGGAAACACCCGAGGATTTTCAACATCCCTGACATATCTTCTTGCAACACTGCGCGTCGAATTCGGATCAAGCCAGGGAATGTCGAGATGGATATCGCACCTTTGAACACGCTCAGTCAGTCGCCGCGCATGCCGCGTCGCCAGCAGGGTTTTACCTTGATCGAGATCATGGTGGTGGTGGTGATTCTGGGGATTCTGGCGGCGATGGTGGTGCCCAAGGTGCTCGACCGGCCGGATCAGGCGCGGGCGACGGCGGCGAAGCAGGATATTGGTGGGTTGATGCAGGCGTTGAAGTTGTATCGCCTCGATCACGGCACGTATCCGAGCATGAATCAGGGGCTGAAGGTGTTGGTCGAGCGGCCGGCGGATGCGAAGAACAGCAACTGGCGGTCGTACCTGGAGCGTTTGCCGAATGACCCGTGGGGCCGGCCTTATCAGTACCTCAACCCGGGCGCGAACGGTGAGGTCGATATCTTTTCCCTCGGCGCCGATGGCCAGCCGGACGGCGATGGCGTGAATGCCGATATCGGTTCCTGGCAGTTGTAAGGCCGGCCGTGAATACAGGTTCGCTCAACGGGGCGAAGCAACGGGGCATGGCGATTATCAGCGCGTTGTTGATTGCCGCCGTGGTGGCGGTGATTGCGGCGGGGATGTTGACGCGTCAGAGCGTGGCGACCCGGGCGCTGGAGGCCGATCAGCAGCGGGTGCAGGGGCGTTGGCTGGCGCAGGGTGGTCTGGAGATCAGCCGGCAGTTGCTCTGGGATGCGCGCCTGCGTGATCCGTTGACCCGGCGCGATCAGCCTTGGGCGCAGCCGTTGTTGGCGGCGGGTTTTGCCGGGCGCCTGGAGGACGAGCAGGGCAAGTTCAACCTGCGCAATCTGGTCGCCAATGAGCGCATCGATGAGGCGCAGGCGCAGGCGTTCGAGCGGTTGTGTGAGCTCGTCGGTGTGAGCGCCGTTGTCGGCCAGCACATTCGCCAGCGGGTGATCGCGAGCTATCCGCATCTGCTCAATGCGCAGATTGGCGCGACGGGCAAAGCCGGTTTCGACAGTGGCCGAGCGACTTCGCCCGATGCCGATCACAAACCGCAGCCGCCGAAGGTGCCGATGCTGCGCACACTTGATGATCTGCGCAGCGTCGAAGGCGTGACCGATGCGCTGATCGGCCAACTGGCGCCGTACGTGACGGTGATTCCGGCGACGACGTGGATCAACGGCAACACCGCCACGGCGCAGGTGCTGGCGGCGTATGTGCCGGGGCTTTCGCTGGAGCGCGCGACGGCGTTGATTGCCGAGCGTGACGCCGGGCGCTGGTTTATCAATCGCGGCGATTTCGTGAACCGCTTGCGCATGCCGCAGCTGGAAGTGAGCAGCGTCAAGGTCGGCATCACCAGTGACTGGTTTCGTTTGCGCGGTGAGGCGCGGCGTGATCAGCGCCGGGTCAGCCTCGACGCTTTGCTGCATCGCAGCGAGGATCGGCTGCCGCAGGTGATCTGGTCGCGGGTGGGCGCATGAGCCAGTTGCGCGTCGGGTTGCCGCCGCTGGCGGAGCTGGAGTTGCACAGCGAAGTGAGTTGCGCCTGGCTGGATCGTCAGGGGCAGGTCAGTCGTGAGGAACGGCTCACTTTGAGTCAGTTGGGGCAACGGCCGAAGCAACCACCGCTGCTGTGTTTTCTGCATCCGGGCGACAGCCTGCTCGCCAGCATTGATCTGCCGCCGCTGCCCGCGAACAAAACGGCGGCCGCTGTGCAGTGTGCGGCGCAGGCGTTGATGCTCGGTGACAGCAGCCAAATGCATATCGGCCACAGTCCTCGTGATGCGAGTGGGCAGGTGCAAATCGCCTGGGTGGCGCGGCAGCACTTGCAGCGTCTAGCTGCGGTACTCAAGCAGGCGGGGTTGACGCTGCGCGGTTTGTATCCGGCGCCGTACAGCCTGCCAGTGCTGCCGGGGGTTGTCGCTTGTGTGGCGGACGGGCATTTGCTCCGGCGCGAGAGTTTGAACAGTGCGCAGGTTGAGCCGTTGCTCGGTGACGAAGTTGATGAGGCATCGTTCGCAGCTGACGCGACACAACGCTGGATCGGTCCATTGCCCGGTTGGGGGGTGCACGGTGGTCTGCAGCAAAGCGGCGGCGAGCAGCGCGGTTGGGGTCGCGCTGTCGGGTGTGTGGCTTTGGCCGTGGCCGTTTGGGTGGTCGGCCTGAATCTCTACGCCGCTCGCGAAGCGCGGCAGGGCCAGCAGCTCAAGGCGCAGATGAGTCAGCGGGTGAAGCAGGCGTTCCCGGAATTGCCGGTGATTCTCAACCCGCTGCAACAGGCGCGTCAGCAACTCGAGCAGCGGCAAAAAGGCGCTGTCGATGACCCGGCGCAGAACTTCAATCGGCTGGTGTTGCAGGCCGGCACGGGCATGCCGTTCATGGCCGGCAGTGTCGAGCGCCTGACCTATCGCGACAGCGCCTTGCAACTGGCGTTGCTGAGCGATGCGAACCGTGGCGGCAACGACAAGGACTGGCAAAGCACCTTGGCCCAGGCCGGCATCAGCGTCACTGCCGATGACGCAGGCTGGACGCTGCGGACGAGCGATGAATCCAGCGCAAACACCAACGAAGACGACGACAGCGGAGCAGACGATGAGTAGGGCGACGCTGGCGATTTACCGTGCGCGCTGGCAGCGCTTGCGCAGCCAGTTGCAGGCGCGTTGGCAGCCGTTGGCGCTGCGTGAAAAACGCATGGTCGCCGGCATGGCGCTGGTGCTTGTCGGTCTGTTGATCTGGCTAATGCTGGTCAAGCCGCCATTGGCCAGGATCGCTTTCTGGCAGAGCGAAACGCCCAAGTTGCGCGCACAAACCGAGGCGCTGGAAGTGCTGTTGCGCAGCGTCAACCTGCGGCCGCAGGGGCAAAGCGTTGGCCAGTCGCTGGAGCAAAGTCTGCAAGCGGCGGGGCTCGCCGGGCATTACCAATTACAAGCGGCGGAGGACGGCGCGTGGCAGTTGAATGTCGACGCCGCGCCGGCCGATGCGCTGCTCGACTGGCTGCTCAGCCAGCCGTCACAACTTTCTCTGCAGGTGGTCGAGGCGCAGTTGCAACGCGCAAGCGCGGCCTCGACCGATGTCACCGCCGGCACATTGTCAGGCACCGTTCGCATGGATCAGGCGCAGGGCGCTAAGGAAGCTTCATGAAGGAGTCACGCTGCAAACCGGCACGTCTGGCGCTGCCGTTGTTGCTGATGGCATTGAGCGCGTGCAACAGCACCACGGCGCCGCAGAATCAGCCGCCGCTGTTGGTCGACAGCGAACTCGGGCGGCCACTGGCCAACACCCAGCGCAGCGGCGATGCGGTGGCCGATCGCGAACGGGCGCAGGCTCAGGCGCGGCCGGTGCCCAAGCAGTTGCATAACATCAGCCAGCGTGGGCGCAGTGGTGGCGCGGCGCCGAGCAATGCGATCCCGCGTAATCCGTTGGGCGAGCAACCGGTGACGCTGAATTTTGTCGAGGCCGATATTCAGGCGGTGGTGCGTGCGCTGTCGCGGGCCACCGGGCAGCAGTTTCTCGTCGATCCACGGGTCAAGGGCAATCTGACGTTGGTCTCGGAAGGTCAGGTGCCGGCCCGTCAGGCCTACGACATGCTGCTCGCGGCGTTGCGCATGCAAGGCTTCAGCGTGGTCGATGTCGGCGGTGTGGCGCAGGTGGTTCCCGAGGCCGATGCAAAACTGCTCGGCGGGCCGATCTACAGCGCCGACAAACCGGCCGGCAACGGCATGCTCACGCGCACGTTTCGCCTGCAATACGAGAACGCGGTGAACCTGATCCCGGTGCTGCGCCCGATCGTTTCGCCGAACAATCCGGTCAATGCCTATCCGGGCAACAACACCGTGGTCATCACCGATTACGCCGAGAACCTCACCCGTGTTGCGCAGTTGATCGAGAGCATCGACACGCCGAGCGCGATCGACACCGATGTGGTGCAGATCCAGAACGGCATCGCTGCCGACATCGCGCCGATGGTGGCCGACTTGCTCGACGCGCCGGGCAATGATCCGACGCAGAAAATCGCGGTGATCGGCGACCCGCGCTCGAACACCATCATCATCCGCGCCGGCAGCCCCGAGCGCACCGAGCTGGCGCGCAACCTGATCTACAAACTCGACAACGCGCAGAGCAATCCGAGCAATCTGCATGTGGTTTATCTGCGCAACGCCCAAGCGGCGAAACTCGCCCAAGCCTTGCGCGGTTTGCTCACCGGCGAGAGTGACAGCGGCAGCAGCGACGCGGCGCGGTCGGTACTCAGCGCGATGGGCAGCAGCACCGGCGGCAATGCCGGGCAGAACGGCCAGAGCAGCACGCCGAGCACTGGCACTTCAACGACGACTGGCAGCGGCGCAAGCGGCGGCAGTTATGCGCAGGGTGGTGGTGGCGGCAGCAGCAGTGGCGGTACGCAGAGCAGCGAACAGAACGTTGCGTTCAGCGCTGGCGGGGTGACGATTCAGGCTGACGCCACCACCAACACGCTGCTGATTTCCGCGCCGGAACCGCTGTATCGCAATCTGCGTGAGGTTATCGATTTGCTGGATCAGCGCCGTGCGCAGGTGGTGATCGAGAGTCTGATTGTCGAGGTTGGCGAGGACGATGCCAGTGAATTCGGTGTGCAATGGCAGACCGGCAATCTTGGTGGCAAGGGCGTGATCGGTGGCGCCAATCTGGGTGGTGCGGGTCTCAACACCGGTGCGAAGAACAGCATCGACGTGCTGCCGCAGGGTTTGAATCTTGGCTACGTCAACGGCACGGTCGACATCCCCGGCATCGGCAAGATTCTCGACCTGAAAGTGCTGGCCCGAGCGCTGAAGAGCAAGGGCGGCACCAACGTGCTGTCGACGCCGAACCTGCTGACCCTGGACAACGAAGCGGCGAGCATTTTTGTTGGCCAGACCATCCCGTTTGTCAGCGGCAGCTACGTCACCGGCGGCGGGGGCACCAGCAACAACCCGTTCCAGACCGTGACCCGCGAAGAGGTCGGCCTCAAGCTCAACGTGCGCCCGCAGATTTCCGAGGGTGGCACGGTGAAGCTGGATATCTATCAGGAAGTCAGCAGCATCGATGAGCGCGCGTCCAACAGCGTGACCGCGGCGGGCATCGTCACCAACAAACGGGCGATTGATACCAGCATTCTGCTCGACGATGGGCAGATCATGGTTCTCGGCGGGTTGCTCCAGGACGGCTACAGCCAGAGCAATGATGCCGTGCCGTGGCTGGGCAGCCTGCCGGGCATCGGCGCGCTGTTTCGCAACGAACGCCGGGCGATCACCAAGACCAACCTGATGGTGTTCCTGCGCCCGTACATCATCCGCGACAGCGAAGCGGGGCGCAGCATCACCCTCAACCGCTACGACTTCATGCGCCGCGCCCAGGGCGGCTTGCAGCCGGAACGCAGCTGGGCGATGCCTGACATGCAGGCGCCGCAATTGCCAAGCGCCGCGCAAGGCGTGCCAGCGCCGGGGCCGACATCAGGCCCACGCGCCACGATCAAAGCCGTACCGATTGAAGGGAGCACCCGGTTTTGACTGGAATGGGGACTGTGGCGAGGGGATTCATCCCCGCTCGGCTGCGCAGCAGTCGTAAACCGGGCACACGCGACTTGCCTGGAGAAACCGGTTCTCAAGGTTTGGATCTGCTTCGCAGCCCAACGGGGATGAATCCCCTCGCCACGGGGGATCGCATTACCACAGGGAATCCCATTGCCACGGCATCGATCGAAGGGAGCACCCGGTTTTGACTGAGATGATGACTGTGGCGAGGGGATTCATCCCCGCTCGGCTGCGCAGCAGTTGTAAAACCGGTACACGCGATTTGCCTGTAGAAACCGGTTCTCAAGGTTTGGGTCTGCTTCGCAGCCCAACGGGGATAAATCCCCTTGCCACAGAGGTTCCCATTGCTACAGGGGATCGCATTGCCACAAGGGATCCCATTGCAACGGTACCGATTGAAGGGAGCACCCGGTTTTGACTGAGATGATGACAGTGGTGAGGGGATTCATCCCCGCTCGGCTGCGCAGCAGTCGTAAACCGGGCACACGCGATTTGCCTAGAGAAACCGGTTCTCAAGGTTTGGGTCTGCTTCGCAGCCCAACGGGGATAAATCCCCTCGCCACAGAGGTTCCCATGGCCACAGAGGTTCCCATTGCCACTGAACCGATCGAAGGGAGCACTCGGTTTTGACTGAGATGATGACTGTGGCGAGGGTATTTATCCCCGCTCGGCTGCGCAGCAGTCGTAAAACCGGTACACGGGATTTGCCTGTAGAAACCGGTTCTCAAGGTTTGGGTCTGCTGCGCAGCCCAACGGGAATAAATCCCCTCGCCACGGGGGATCGCATTGCTACAGAAGATCCCATTGCCATAGAAGATCTCATTGCCACGGCATCGATTAAAGGGAGCACTCGGTTTTGACTGGAATGATGACTGTGGCGAGGGGATTTATCCCCGCTCGGCTGCGAAGCAGTCGTAAAACCGGCGCACGCGATTTGCCTGTAGAAACCGGTTCACAGGTTTTGGGTCTGCTGCGCAGCCCAACGGGGATAAATCCCCTCGCCACACGGGATCGCATTGGCACAGAGGATCCCATTGCCACAAGGGATCTCATTGCCCCAGAGGATCGCATTGCCACATGGGATAGCATTGCTATGGCGAATTGTGAGGAGGGTGAGCGATGAGTGTATTGCCTTACGCCTGGGCCAAGGCGCAGCGCATTCTTTTGTGCGATGGCGTGCTGACGGTGTGCCCATCGACGCCCGGCTGGTCGATCAGCGAAGTGCGTCGGCAGTTCGGTGCGACGCGGATCGAGCGGGTGCGCGATGACGAGCTCGACGGTTTGCTCGCCAGCGCTTACGCCGACACCGGCAGTGCGGCGGCGGTGGTGGGGGCTGCGGAAAACGAGGTCGATCTCGATCGGCTGATGCAGGACATGCCGGAGATCACCGACCTGCTCGACACCCAGGACGGCGCGCCGGTGATTCGCATGATCAACGCCTTGCTCACCCAGGCTGCGCGCGATGAGGCCAGCGATATTCATATCGAGCCGTTCGAAACCCATTCGGTGGTGCGCTACCGCGTCGACGGCACCCTGCGCGATGTGGTCTCGCCGCGCAAGGCGTTGCACGGTGCGCTGGTGTCGCGGATCAAGATCATGGCCCAGCTCGACATCGCCGAAAAACGCCTGCCGCAGGATGGGCGCATCGCCTTGCGTGTAGCCGGCCGGCCGATCGATATTCGGGTGTCGACGGTGCCCACCGGCCATGGCGAACGGGTGGTGATGCGCCTGCTCGACAAACAGGCCGGGCGCTTGCATCTGGAAACCCTCGGCATGGATGCGCAGGTATTGGCAAAGCTTGACCACCTGATCCGCCAGCCCCACGGCATCGTCCTAGTCACCGGGCCGACCGGCAGCGGCAAGACCACCAGCCTCTACGCGGCGCTGGCGCGGCTGGATGCGAGCACCAGCAACATCCTCACCGTGGAAGATCCGGTGGAATACGATTTGCCGGGGATCAGCCAGATTCAGGTCAACGCCAAGATCGACATGACCTTTGCCCTCGCGCTGCGGGCGATTCTGCGCCAGGACCCGGACATCATCATGATCGGCGAGATCCGCGATCTCGAGACCGCACAAATCGCTGTGCAGGCCTCGCTCACCGGGCACTTGGTGCTGGCGACGCTGCACACCAACGACGCGGTGTCAGCGGTCAATCGCCTGATCGACATGGGCGTTGAGCCGTTCTTGCTCGCGTCATCCATGCTCGGCGTCCTCGCGCAACGTCTGGTGCGACGCCTGTGCAACCAATGCAAACAGGAAGACCCGGCCACGCCCGGCACCTGGCGTCCGGTCGGCTGCGCAGCGTGCAATCACACAGGTTACAGCGGCCGCACCGGCATCCACGAATTGTTCTGCATCGACGACGACATCCGCACGCTGATCCACCAAGGGGCAGGGGAGCAGGCCCTGCGCGCGGCGGCGGCGAAAGCAGGGATGTTCAGCCTGCGTGAGGACGGTGAGCGCTGGATTCGCAGCGGTGCCACCGCGCCGGAAGAAATCCTTCGCGTGACACGGGACGCCTGATGAATCGCTATCGCTTTGAAGCAGCGGATGCCACCGGGAAAATCGAGTCCGGGCACCTTGAGGCGGACAGTCAGAGTGCGGCGTTCAGTGCCTTGCGCGGACGTGGCCTGACGGCGCTGTCGGTGCACGAGGAAAGCAACGTCGCCCGACACGGTGGCGGCGGTTTGTTCAGCGCCAGACTCTCCGACAACGACCTCGCCTGGGCCACGCGGCAACTGGCGAGCCTGCTCGGCGCCAGTCTGCCGCTGGAGGCAGCGCTGAGCGCGACGGTCGAGCAGGCCGAGAAAAAGCACATCGCCCAGACCCTCAGCGCCGTGCGCGCCGATGTGCGCAGCGGCATGCGTCTGGCGGAATCGCTGGCGTCGCGGCCAAGGGATTTCCCCGAGATATACCGGGCGCTGATTGCCGCTGGCGAAGAGTCCGGCGATCTGGCCCAAGTGATGGAACGGCTGGCGGATTACATCGAGGAACGCAACAACCTGCGCGGCAAGATTCTTACTGCGTTCATCTATCCGGGCGTGGTCGGGCTGGTGTCGATCGGCATTGTGATTTTCCTGCTCAGCTACGTGGTGCCGCAGGTGGTCAGCGCGTTCTCTCAAGCGCGGCAGGATTTGCCGGGGTTGACCCTGGCGATGCTCACGGCCAGTGATTTCATTCGCGCGTGGGGTTGGTTGTGTGCGGCGCTCATGGCCGGGGCGTTCTGGAGTTGGCGTTTGTATTTGCGCAATCCGGCGGCGCGCTTGAGCTGGCATCACCGGGTCCTGAAGTTGCCGCTGTTCGGGCGTTTTATCCTGGGTTTGAACACCGCGCGATTCGCCTCGACCCTGGCGATCCTCGGCGGTGCCGGCGTGCCGTTGTTGCGTGCGCTGGAAGCGGCGCGGCAGACGCTGTCCAACGACCGCTTGAGCCTGAGCGTCAGCGAGGCCACGGCAAAGGTGCGAGAAGGCGTCAACCTCGCCGCCGCGCTGCGCGTGGAGAATGTGTTCCCGCCGGTGCTGATTCACCTGATCGCCAGCGGCGAGAAAACCGGTTCGTTGCCACCGATGCTTGAGCGTGCGGCGCAGACGCTATCGCGGGATATCGAACGGCGGGCGATGGGCATGACCGCGTTGCTCGAGCCGCTGATGATTGTGGTGATGGGCGGGGTGGTGCTGGTGATTGTGATGGCGGTGTTGTTGCCGATTATTGAGATCAACCAGTTGGTGCAGTAGCCCGGTTTGATGTTGGCCGGGCCGGCCTCTTCGCGAGCAGGCTCGCTCCCACAGAAGAACGCATTTCAACTGTGGGAGCGAGCCTGCTCGCGAAAGCGCCAGTCCCGACAACACAAAACTCAAATATTTTGCATCGGCCTGACCCTCACCCGAGTCCCGATCCCATCATCCTCGGGTTCTCCATTCTGTCATCTGCAACCACCCGCCAACGGCTCCAGCCCGATTCAGCCAAACCCGCGATCCAGACGCGCCGCAACCCACCGCAAACACCCGAGAAATCCGCACCAAAATCCCCGCGCAGCTCCCGAGGTTTTTTCCTTTATCTGTCACCGGAAGCTGCGAATTTCTCCCTGCGGCTCCACTGCGGTGGACCCTCCCGGTGTCATGCAAGCCTTCCGAAACCTGTGTTCCCAACCAAGTTGAAAAGGAGATTCTTCATGTTCAAGCGCACTCTGATCGCCGCCTCACTGACCGTCGCCGCTCTGGCTTCCGCCCAGGCCATGGCCGTAACCGGTGGTGGTGCTTCCCTGCCTGCCGCACTGTACAAAGGTTCTGCCAACAGCATCCTGCCTGCCAACTTCAGCTACGCCGTGACCGGTAGCGGCATCGGCAAAAGCGCTTTCCTGACCAACAACGCTGCCCAGTTCAGCACCACCGGTACTGTGCACTTCGCCGCTAGCGACTCGATCCTCAGCGCTGCGGAACTCAGCACCTACACCAGCAACTTCGGTGCTTCGTACGGCCCGCTGATCCAGCTGCCATCGGTGGCCACTTCGGTTGCCATTCCGTACAAAAAATCCGGTCAGACCGCGCTTAACCTGACCAGCGCTCAGTTGTGCGACGCGTTGTCGGGCACCAAGACTACCTGGGGCGCGCTGTTGGGTACCGCCGACACCACCGCAATCCGCGTGGTTTATCGCAGCACTTCGAGCGGCACCACCGAAATCCTCAGCCGTCACCTGAACTCGATCTGCCCGACCAAATTCGCCGTCAACTCCACCTTCACCAACGCTCGTCTGCCGGCCGGTTCCGCGCTGCCATCGACTTGGGTCGGCGTAGCCAACACCGCTGATGTGGCCACTGCGGTGAACGCCGTGGACGGTTCGATCGGCTATGTGGGTCCGGACGGCGTGAACGCCACCAGCAACGCTGTGGTTGCCCGCGTCAATGGCGTCCAGCCAACCAACGCTAACGTGACGCTGGCGCTGAGCACTGCACCGGTGCCAAGCGCACCTGCCAACCCGGCTGGCTGGGCCCCGGTCGTGCCTAACCCGGCAAGCGGTTATCCGATTGTGGCCTACACCAACTTCATCTTCGGCCAGTGCTACAAAGATGCAGCCGTGGCCACCGCCGTGCGCAACTTCCTGACCACCCACTACAGCAACCCGGGCAACAACGTCGCCACCGTCGCCCACAGCTTCACGCCGGTTCCCAACAACTGGAAAACCGCTGTGACCGCCAACTTCATCACCAACACCTCGGGCAATAACCTGGACATCAACAACGCCAACGCTTGCAACGGCATTGGTCGTCCTTTGTAAGCCTTGTCTCAACGGCAATGAAACGGCAGCAGCCTTCGGGCTGCTGTTTTTTTTTGCCGATTTACTCCTTGATCATGAAGTTTGTGTGACATCCGTTCGGTCGTGAGGCTCGCCAACTGCCTATGTCGTAACAGCAGGGCTGATCCGACCTGCCACCCAAAAGGACCTGTAGTGATGCTTGCTCGCACCTCCCGTCACAGTAACCGTATCCGGCCGATCAAACGTGGCGCGGGCGATCCCGCACAGTGGCTGCTCAAGCCATTGGCGCAAGCCGTCGCCTTGTGTCTGGTGGCGGGCAGTGCCGAGGCGGCGACAGCGTTCAGTTCCACCTGGTTTGCCGCGAAGGGCGCGGCGCAGCAGGCTTCGGCGTCGCGTCCGGGTGGGAGCGGTCTGCCGGGGATGACCCCACCGCTGGCACAGCAGCAACGGGCCAGCCAGCAGTTGCAGCGCTCTTTGCAGACACTCAATAACACCGTGGCAGCGATTGCCGCTCAGCAGGCCGCACAAGCCGCTGGACGTGCCGCCGCATTGGGCAGTGTGCAAGTGGTTCCGGACGGATTGGGCGAGGGCGGCCTGAAGGTCGATAACAGCCTGAGCCAGGGCTGGATGAACGCCAAAGGCCCGCAACAGACCCAGGCCGACGGCAAGACCACGGTGAAGATCGAGCAGACCGCCGACAAGGCGATTCTCAATTGGGAAACGTTCAACGTCGGCCGCAATACCACAGTGGAATTTGCCCAGCAGGCCAACTGGGCGGTGCTCAATCGCGTCAACGATCCGAGCGCACGGGCCAGCCAGATTCAGGGGCAGATCAAAGCGGACGGCACGGTGATGCTGATCAACCGCAACGGCATCGTCTTCAGCGGTGGCAGCCAGGTCAATGTGCGAAATCTGGTAGCGGCAGCCGCGAACATGACCGATGCACAATTTCGCGATCGGGGTCTGTATTTCGACAGCACCGGCAGTCAGCCAACCTTTACCGACGCTGCTGGCAAAGTCCTGGTGGAGCGTGGCGCAGCCATACAAACGCACCAACCTGCGCTCTCCACCGACGCCGGCGGCTATACCTTGCTGCTCGGCCAGGACGTGCAGAACGACGGCTCGATCAGTACGGCCAAAGGTCAGACGGTGCTGGGTGCGGGGGACCGTTTCCATATCCGCAAGGGCTCGGGCACCGACGGTAATGGTTATTCAACCACCTTCGGCAGTGAAGTCATTCCCGGTTTCAAGGCTGACAGCTCGGGCAAGGTCAGCAACACCGGCCTGATCCAGGCATCCACCGGCGACATCACCCTGACCGGCCGCGACGTTGTGCAAAACGGTGTGCTGCTGGCGAGCACTTCGGTGGCGACGCGCGGCACCGTGCATCTGCTCAATCCGGCCAGCGATGCCCAAGGCCGTGTGACCCTGGGCGAAAATGGCGTCAGTGCGATTCTGCTCGACAGCAGTGATCTCACCGCCCTGGACAGCCAGCGCGAGGCGGCGCTGACCGGCGTCAATGCCAACAACCGGATCCGCAGCGATCAGTCACGCATCGACATCGGCAGCGGCGGCACCGTCGAATTCAAAAGCGGCTCGATCACCCTTGCCACCGGTGGGCAGGTGGCAGTTGCCGCCGGACAGCGCAGTCTGTTGCGCGAGGGGGCGGTGATCGACGTGTCCGGCGCCCTTGGTGTCAAAGTGACGATGGCAAACAACAACATCAAGATCAACGTCCAGGGCAACGAGCAGCGTGATGCGCCGGTCAATCGCGAGAACGGCGCGCTCAACAGTAACGACATCTGGGTCGATGTCCGTGAGCTGGTATTCGTGCCGGCGGGCACCAACGGTTACGCCACCGACCGCTGGTACACCGCCGGTGGGTTGTTGGAGGTCGGCGGATACCTCGGCACTCAGGGCCATGGCGTTGGTGAATGGATGGCGCAGGGCGGTGAGGTGCGGTTTTCCGGAAAGGACGTGATCAGCGAAAAAGGTTCGCTGATCAATGTGTCCGGCGGCACGCTTGATGTGCAGGGCGGCGAGATTCACCAAAGCTGGCTGCGCGGTGCGGACGGGCGGTTATACGAAGTGTCGCGTGCGCCGGGCGATATTCTCTACAACGGTCTTTACAAAGGTTACGAAAGTCACAGCGAGCGCTGGGGCCAGACGGATTATTTCTATAGCCCGCTGATCGCGTCGACGCGTCGCCAGGAAGCGGGGTACACCGTTGGCCGGGATGCCGGCCAGTTGGTGATCGCCACGGGCAACGCCGTGCTGGATGGCCAGCTGTTGGGTGAGGTGTTTCAGGGCGAACGGCAAATCCAGGCACCGCGGGCAGGTCTGGACGGCTATGCCCAGACCCAGACCGCCCGGGCGCGGCGAGGGCAGTTGGTGGTTGGCAGTTACGATCCTGCTTATGTCGCTGCCAGTGCCGGCCTGCTCTATCAACTCGCCCCGTTGCTCGATCAGGTGCAAGTGGGGGGCGCGCATGCCAGCGTCGCGAACGCAGGGCTGACCGACGCGGTTGCGGCAGAACGCGCAGGCAAACTGTTCCTCGATGCCGGTCTGCTCAATGGTTTCGCGCTGGGCGCGCTGAAGATTTCGGCGAAAAACACGATTGAAGTCAATGAAGGCGTGACCGTGGATCACGGTGGCAACATCACCCTGTTCAGCCCTGACGTGCGGGTCAATGCCGATCTGATTGCGCAAGGCGGCAGCCTGCAATTGGGCAACGTTTTGAACCAGCTCGCCACCGATCGGCGTGATGACACCAGTCTCCAGGTTTCAGCAGGCAAGCAAGCGCGAGTGACGGTTGCGCAGGGTGTGCAGCTGCAGACACGCGGTCTGTGGCGCAACCTGTCGAGTAACCCGGACGACGCGGGCGGCCTGGCGTACCTCAATGGCGGGACGGTGTCGATCCGCAGTACCGGCGACATTCTGCTGGCCAGTGGCAGTCTGGTCGATGTTTCGTCGGGCGGTGCGGTATTGGCCAACGGCAAGACGCGTGGCGGCAAGGGTGGCGACGTGACGCTTGAATCCAGCGCCAACAGTGCGCCGGGCCTGTCGCGCATGGTGCTCGATGGCGAGGTGCAGGGCTATGGCGTGAACGGCGGCGGCACCTTGACCGTGCAGGCCAGCAAGGTGCGGATCGGCGCTTCCGGCGAAGTGGCCGAAGAACAGACCTTGCGCCTGACGCCGGAGCTGTTCCGCACGGGGTTCAGCGCCTACAACATCATCGGGCTGAAGGGGCTGGAAGTCGCCGCGCAAAGCGCGATCGATGTGCAGATGCCGGTCTATCGATTTGGCGAATCCGCCTCGACCATTGTGTCCGGTATGTCGCCGCGCGCTGCGCTGGAGCTATGGACGCCCGCGTTATTTCAGGAAGACCCGCTCAAGGGCGTCTTGACGCAAAGGGCCGGCGCTTCTGTCGCATTGCAAGCCGGCGCGACGCTTGCTGGCTTGATTGATCCCGCCAGCAGTCCGTTGTCGATTGGCGAAGGCTCACGGATCAGTGTCGATCCCGGCCAGCGCATCGGTTTGCGCGGGGCAGGCCAGATCACGCTTGATGGTGAACTCAACGCCTGGGGCGGTGTTGTCGATATCCGTCAACAGCAGTTCGGCGCGATTGATGTGGCGACGTCCTTGCAAGAGGCCGATCCGACCCCGCACAACCGTTCGATCTGGATCGGTGAACATGCCTTGATTGATGTCGCCGGTCGGGCAGCGACCGCTGTCGATGCGCTGGGCCGCGTCTACGGCCAGGTTGGCAAGGGTGGCTCGATCATTGTCGGTGGCGAGATTGATGTGAAGAAAGTCACGGCGACCGCTGCCGATGCTTTCGTCATCATCCGCAACGGTGCGCGACTGGAAGCGTCCGGTGCGCAAGCCGTGCTCGATAGCGGTGGGCAAGGCCCCGCTCGTGTGGCCACCGATGGCGGACGGATCACCCTGAGTTCCTACAATGGTCTGTTCATCGAGGGCAGTCTGCAGGCCAATGCTGGCGGTGCGGGTGCGGCGGGCGGGCGTCTGGAGATCGCTCTGGATACACCGGCGTACGGTTCCGCGAACTTGAGCAATGCGGTGCGCGTGCCACGTGAACTGATCATTGCCCAAGGGCCTGCGCCGGCACTGCCGCAGCCGCTGCGAGCGGGAGAGGCTTCGCCACTTTTACGCTACGGGCGTACACGCTTGAGTGCCGATCAGCTTATGAGCGGTGGCTTCGACAGCGTGAGTCTGCTGAGCAACGGTCTGATGACGTTCGACGGCGATGTCGACCTGCACATGGGACAGGGCCTGAGCCTGTTCGCCGGTTCCCTTTCATTGGCCGAGTCGGCGAGTGACAGCGCCCGGGTCAACCTCAGCGCACCTTACCTGCGCCTGTCAGGGCTGGGCACCTATTTCAGCTCGGAAGTCAAAGTGCGTCCGCGGGTGATGAGCAATCCGACAGCGCAGTTGTCCGGCGCGCAATTCACCGCCAGCGCGAACCTGCTGGACGTGGGCAACTCGCTTTCATTCGGCACCGAAGGGACTCTCGTGCAATCGGCCGCACCGGCGCTGGCGGTCAGCCGCCGTGGCTTTGGTCTGGTCACGCTCGACAGCCAGGGCGACTTGCGCTTCCTCGCGCCAACCGATGAACAGCAGCGCAGCCGTCTGTGGACTGCGGGTGACATGCACATGCGGGCTGCGCAGATCTACCCGGCCAGTGGCGTCTCGGCTGAGGTGCGAGTGGGCTATCAGAGTATGGCCGGATCGGTGCCGGAGCATACGTTGCGTATTGGCAATCACGGGGCGGCGCCGACCGCTTTGCCGTACTCGGTGTTCGGCAGCCTGACACTCAGTGCGGGACAGATCGAGCAGGGCGGCGTCATTCGTGCGCCTTTGGGGCTGATATCCCTGGGTGATGACGTCATTGTCAAAACCCGTGAACTTCACCTTCTGCCGGGCAGCGTGACTTCAGTCAGCGCCGCCGGACTGGTCATGCCCTATGGAGGAACCACCGACGGTATCGACTATCGGTACAACGGTAAGTCGGTGATGTTGAATGGCATTGCCGGAGCGACCTCCGGGGTCATCCTTGATGCGCAATACACCAATGTGCAGGCCGGGGCGGTCATCGACCTTTCGGGCGGCGGCGATTTGCGCGGTGCCGGTTTTGTCTCCGGACGAGGTGGCTCCACCGACGCGCGTTTCAATCCGCTGGTACGCAATGCCAGCGATGGCGCCTTCAGTTTGCCGGGGCTGGCCAACAACCCCGTGTATGCAATCGTGGCCGGTGACCAGAGCCGCTATGCGCCAATGCTGGCCGAGGCCGGCGCGGTCGACCCGCGTATCGGCCAGCAGATCACCCTCGGGACCGGCGTTGCCGGACTGGCACCCGGCACCTACACCTTGTTGCCATCGACTTTTGCCTTGTTACCGGGCGCCTTTCGGGTCGAAATCAATGGTCAAGCGATTGCAGGGCCGATGGACAGTGCGTTGAAGTTGCGCAATGGCTCGTGGACCACGGCCGGACAGCTGTCGATTGCCAACACCGATATCCGCGACAGTTTGCCCAGCCAGGTCATCGTGACGTCTGCCGATGTGCTGCGGCGCTATTCACAGTACAACGAAACCGGGTTCAGCCAATTTGTGCTCAATGATGCTGCCCGCCGCGGTCTGCCGCGCGCCCGCACACCGCTGGACGGCAACACGCTGCACCTGCGCATGGTCAGTGGCGGCGAGCACGACTCAGCCCTGGATTTCAACGGGCAGGTGCTGTTCAAACCTGCCAGCGGCGGGGTCATTGGTACGGCGGTCGTTCAGGGCGGTTATACCGGCGCAGAGTTTGAAATTCTCGGTGCCGGGCATACGCGAACGCCAGGGTTCGACGGTGTATCGCTGTACGCCGACACCCTCAACCGCTTGAATGCCGGACGTTTGACCATCGGCGGCACCCCAACCGTGTATTACGGTTCGGAGGGCGGCTCGATCAAGGTGATCGGCAATACCTCGGCGATTCGTCTGCGCGAGGGCGCGATCCTCTCGGCGCCAGAGGTCGTGCTGAGCAGTAACAGCGCCAATGGCGGCATCACCATCGATGCAGGAGCGGGCGTCAATACCTTGGGGCGAGGTAACGTTCCGTATGATGCCGCAGCCGGTTTCGTCTACGAACCGGGGCGCTCCAGCCTGCTGGTGGTGTCCAACGGCTGGACGCCGGTGCTTGCGCCCACCGATGGCGGGGGCGGAAGCATTCGTATCGGCAACTGTCCGACGGCCGATTGCACCGCTGCGGCGTTGCTGTACTCCAACGGCAGCATCATCGCCGCCACTGACAAAGACTTCGAACTGGGCGAAAGCGTGCGCTTTGGCACTCGCCAACTCGGGCTTTCGGTCGGTGTGGTCAATGCCGGCAGTCCGCAAGCACTGGCCGCAGCCAGCGGCCGCACACCCGCGGGCCTGACGCTTAACCAGAACGTGCTGGATCGCCTGTTGCAGGGCGACACGCAATCTGGCGCCCCCGCCCTGGAAACCCTGAGTCTGGTGGCCCGCGATGCGTTCAACTTTTTCGGCAGCGTGACCCTCGACACCATTGATCCGCAGACCGGCCAGAGCCGTTTGCAGAATCTGGTGTTGGGTAGCCCGGCTATCTACGGCTCGGGCGCTGCCACCGATGTCGCGACGATCCGCACCCGCAATCTGATCTGGAACGGGGCGACTCAGGCCCCGGGTACGGTGGTCAAGGACGGCGCCGGCAACGGGCACGGCACGCTGGATATTCAGGCGCAGCGGATCGAATTGGGTTATGGCCCGAACCCGCAGCCCAATGGCCTGGATCGCAATAACCGACTGGCCCTGGGGTTTGCCAACGTCAACTTCAACGCCAGCGAGCGCATCACCGCCAACCACAAGGGCAGTCTGGCGGTGTACGAATCCCAAGGAGCTTATGACGCGGTCAAGGGGTTCAGCTACAGCGGCGGCAATCTCAATCTGCGCACGCCATTGCTGACCGGCGAGGCCGCCTCGGTCAGTGAACTCAAGGCGGGCAACAACCTGACTCTGAGTGGTAGCGCCACAACGGCTGCCGCGGATGCCCTCGGTGCGCAACTGAGCCTGACGGCACGCAGTGTTGTGCTCGACAGTCGCATCGTCCTCGCCAGCGGCAAGCTGCTGGTCAATGCCGAGGATGATCTGCTGCTTGGCAGCGGCGCGCAGGTGGACATGGCGGGCCGGGTTCTGCCGTTCAATGATGTGCAGAAATACAGCTGGGGTGGCGACGTGTCGTTGCAGAGCAACAACGGCAATATTCGTCAGTCGGCGGGCTCGCGAATCGATCTGTCCGCCGTCAACAATCAGGCCGGGCAATTGAACGTTGTGGCCCTGGCCACTGACGCTGGACAGGTTGATCTGCAAGGGCAGATTGTCGGCAGCAGCAGTGGCTATTACGACGCGGGCGGTACGTGGGTGCCGTACAAGGCCGGTGGCGTGGACATTCGCGCCCAGCGCCTGGCGGGTGATTTGAGCGAGGCCTTTGCCAGCCTTAACCTGCGCTTGAATGCCGGCGGGGTAGTGGGCAGTCGAAGCTTCCAGTTCAAGCAAGGCAGTCTGCGTATCGGTAACGAACTCAAAGCGGGCCAAGTCAATGTCTCGGTGGACAACGGCAACCTGACCGTGGACGGGGTGATCGATGCCAGTGGTGAACGGGTCGGCAGCATTCGCCTTGCCGGCAAAAACGGTTTGAACCTGACGGGCAACGCGCTGCTCGATGCCCATGGCCGCGTACTGCGCGTCGACAGCTACGGCAAAATCATCGACGCACCGAACCGCGCCATGGTTGAACTTAATTCAGGTGACGGCGTGCTGACGCTGGCCGCTGGTGCACGGATTGACCTGCGTCACGGCACCGATGCAGTGCCTGAAAACCAGGCGGGGCAACGCGATGACGTGTTGCGTGGGACGCTGGAGCTGAATGCACCGCGCCTGGGCGGCGGTGACATTGCGGTGGATGCCAGCGGTACGTTGAGTATTCAAGGTGCCCGCTCCATCGGGCTGAATGCCGTGCGAAGTTACAGTGATGCTGCCGATGGCACCGATCCGGCGGCCAGCGGTCGCCCGTATCAAGTGATCGATCAAGCCTACCTGGATCGCATTCACTCAGACAGCAGCGGCTTTATCGATGCGGCGCTGGGTAACAGTGATCTGCTACAACGCAAACTGGCCGGCCTCAACAATGCGACCTATGCCGATGCGTTTCATCTGCGCCCGGGGGTGGAAATCGTCAGCAAAACCGCTGACGGCGATCTGGTGGTGCAGGGCGATCTCGACTTGTCCGGCTACCGTTACGCCAGCCTCAACCCGCACACTCGACGGACCTCGGTGTATGGCAGCGGGGAAGCGGGCAGCCTGTTGATCCGTGCCGGTGGCAACCTCGATATCTACGGCAGCATCAACGACGGTTTCGCACCGCCGCCGGAAACCGTGGACGACGCTGGCTGGAAACTGTTGCCGGGGATACAGCCTTTCGGCGGTGACCTGATCGTACCGGGCAGTGGTGTCAGCCTTGCCGAAGGGACGCTCTTTCCGGTTGGCGCCACCTTGAATTACGACCTGCCGATTCAAGCCGCCACACTGGCTGCGGGCACGGTGTTGCCGGTTCAGAGCACATTGGCCGCACCTTACGTGTTACAGGGTGGAACGGTGCTGGCCGGCGATGTGCATGACGCGGCAGGTAACCTGATGTATGCCGCCGGTACGTTGCTCGACAACGCTGTGACCCTGCCGACCGGCAGTCGTTTGGGTGCAGGTATTCGCTTGAACAACGCCACCGCACTGCAGGCCCTGCTCTGGCCCAAAGGCGTGCCGCTGCCGGGTGCGGTTGATGCCGACAATAAGACGGTGGGTGTGGTGTTGAACGGAACGTTGGCGCTGTTGCGGGGTTCGCTGATCCCCTCCATGACCAATGTGAAGCTCGCCGATGGCACGGTATTCCTCGACCTGCGTCCTGCCAATGGAAACCAGCAAGGTCGAAACTGGTCGATCGCCAGCATGCTGCCGGCGGGCAGTGCGTCGTGGTCAATGCGCATGGTGGCAGGGGCCGATCTGACCGCGGCCGACAGCCGTAGCGTGAAACCTCAGGCCAGCGTTGGCAACTTGCAGATGGCCGACACTCACTATGGTGTGAGCATGATCGAGGTGGCCGGCAAACTGGTCTGGGCGGTGGATAACGAGTATGGCTTTACACCGTACGAACCGGTTCCCGAGGAATATCTTGTGCTCTGTGATATCGCTCCCGGTTCTTGCGCGCCCATGGCGCGCAGTGTGTGGGCGCCTGGCAACTGGATGGGCATGCCGGATTACACACCGATGAACGATGACGAATTGTTCTGGTGCTCCATTGACCCGGCACTGTGCATTGAAAACAATCCGAGCAAGAGCGCCCAGGCCCACACGCAGATGTTCAGCGTTTTGCGTACTGGCACCGGCGACCTGGATTTGATGGCGGCCGGTAACCTCAGCATGGCCTCACCTTTCGGCGTCTACACCGCCGGCACCCAATCGGCAGACGTCGACGCGCGTTATAACCAGCCCCGCGGAAGGCTGTCGGCTGATGGCTCGGTATTGGGCAGCGCTGGCAGCGATTACGAAAAATGGGTCGATGGCGGCAGTGCCAGCCTCTATCAGGCCTGGTATCCGCAGATGGGCGGTAACCTGACGATCAATGCCGGCGGGTCTGTGTCGGGTGACGTGCTTGGCCGTCGCTCGGTCGCCACGGGCGACGGTACGCGGGAGCAGGTGCCGAGTGTGGCGGTGGGCAATTGGCTCTGGCGCCAGGGCACCGCCAACAACGATGTACCGACTGCCTGGTGGATCAATTTCGGCAGCTACGCCGCGCAGCCATTGCCAGCGCTGGGCGAGGAAACCAGACCTTATCTGGTGGGCTTTACCGGGTTCGGTACGCTGGGCGGCGGCAACATCAGTCTGAGCGCCGGCGGGGATGCCGGCATGCTCAAGGCCATGGGCGACGACAGGTATGCGTCGTACCCTCGCAGTCAGGGGTTGATCGTGGCTGTCGGCAGTACGGGCCGCGTGGACAGTGACGGGAACTTGCAACTGACCGGTGGCGGAGACCTGGATATTCGTCTGGGCGGTGTCCTTAATCCGTCTCTGCAGGCACGTGCCGGCCTGGCGGGTACCGGCACGCCGACGCACGACTTGCAGGGCGCGCTCATCAACCTGCGCGGTGCGGCGCAACTGACGGGCGCCGCTTTGGGCGGTATCAATCTGCAGTACGGCGCCTCGGCGCTGTTTCATGACCCACGGGAAACGCGCGCCTTCGACCCGTTCAACTCGACGGCCAGTAATGCCAGTGGTGGGCTGGTGCTGATTCCCGGTGACTCCGGCATGCGCCTCAACACCCGCGGCGATCTGGTGTTGGGTGGCGCCGCCGATCCGGGCCGCGTGAGGTTGCAGAACTCCACACCGTTTACCACGGCCGATGGCATTTACCATGCCGGTGGCGGTTTGAGTGGTTTCTCGCTGTGGACCGATCACACGGCCATCGATTTGTTCTCGGCCGGCGGCAACCTGACGCCCAGCACCCAGTTGATGGAAACCACCGGGCAGGACCCCGTCGCCGGGCTTAACGGGTCACCGACCGATGACCGCTTCGTCTTTCCTTCGATATTGCGTGCCGTGGCCGGCCAGGGCTCGATTTATGCGGGACCATCAGCGGCCTACGGCATAGGCAACCCGGCGCCGGCTCTGGCCTGGTCATTGCTGTTGGCACCTTCCAGCGCGGGGCAGCTTGAACTGATCGCTGGGGATTCGATCTATGCCGGCGGCTACGCCATCAACCAGTCAGGGGCCAGCCCGGCGGCGCTCGCCACACCGTTTGCACCCGCGTTCAATGGCTACGGCAACAACCAGTCCGCTCGGCCGATCACGACCAACGCCGGCAGCGATGGTGTGCTGGCGCAAACCAATTCGCGCTATCCACTGTTTGCCTTTGGTCCCGATAGCTACTCGGGGTTGAGCAGTGTTCAGGGGCCGGCGCGCTTCTATGCACTGACCGGTGACCTGGTAGGAATTCGCACGGGCGAAACGCTGGCGTTCGCGACCACGAAGCGCACCTGGTATGAATCGGCAGGCCCGGTGTGGATGGTGGCGGGGCGTGACATCGTGGCGTCCGGTACCAATTTGGGGCAACCCACGTTTGCGCCCGTTGGGGGCATGAGTCGCAATAACGAACAGATCGCGTCTACCGGCAATCTGTTCGTGCATAACGATGCGCGCGACATTTCGCGGGTTTCGGCCGGGCGAGACATTCTCTACAGCAGCTTCGACATTGCCGGCCCGGGTGTTCTGGACGTCAATGCCGGGCGCAATATCCTGATGGAGGATCGCGCCAGCATCACCAGCCTCGGCCCTGTCGTGGCAGGTGATCAGCGCCCCGGTTCGAGCATCGTGATGCAAGCGGGTGCGGGCGCGCAGGGGCCGGATTACTCACGGTTCAGTGCGCGTTATCTGAACCCGCAAAACGTCGCGGACTCAGGTGTGGCCCTCAGCGCGCAGCCGGGCAAAGTGGTCAAGACCTACGTCGAAGAACTGCAGAGCTGGCTGAGCCTGGGTTATGGCTTCAAGGGTAGCGACGAACAGGCGCAAGCGTTCTTCGCCGCACTGCCGAGTACCGAGCAGGCGATCTTCGCCCGCCAGGTGTACTTCGCCGAATTGCGTGCCGGTGGCCTGGAATACACCGATGCCGACGGCCCGCGCACTGGCAGTTACCTGCGCGGTCGCAACGCCATTGCGGCACTGTTCCCGACCACTGATGTCGCCGGCAATCCGATCCGTTACGACGGCGATATCACGATGTACGGTGGCGCCGGGGTCAAGACGCTGTTTGGCGGCGATATCCGGATGCTCACACCGGGCGGTGGCCAGGTGTTCGGCATCGAAGGCGCGGCGCCGCCGTCGACGGCGGGGATCATCACTCAGGGTTCGGGCGACATCCAGCTGTACTCGCAAGGCAGCATTCTGCTCGGCCAGAGCCGGATCATGACCACCTTCGGCGGCTCGATTCTCGGCTGGTCCGCCGAGGGCGATATCAACGCCGGTCGCGGCTCGAAAACCACCGTGGTCTACACGCCGCCAAAACGTGTCTACGACAATTGGGGCAACGTCACGCTGTCGCCGTCGGTGCCGAGTACCGGTGCCGGTATCGCCACGCTCAATCCGATCGCCGAAGTGGCACCGGGCAACATCGACCTCATTGCGCCACTGGGCACCATCGATGCCGGCGAGGCGGGGATTCGCGTGTCGGGCAACGTCAACATCGCCGCGCTGACGGTGGTCAACGCCGCGAACATTTCGGTGCAGGGCAAAGCGACCGGCGTGCCGGTGGTGTCGGCGGTGAATACCGGCGCAATCACCTCGGCCAGTTCGGCGGCATCCTCCGCTACGCAAGCGGCGGAAGACGTCGCCCGGCAGCAACAGGCAGCGGCGCGGCAGAACCAGGCCTCGGTGTTCACCGTGCAGGTACTCAGCTTCGGCAACGAGCAACTGGCACCAACGCGCGATGGTGCCAGTCGCACGCCGGCGACCGGTTACAACCCGGACAGCCCGGTGCAGGTGCTAGGCGCCGGGGCATTGGATGAACAGGCGAAGCAGCAGCTGACCGAGGAGGAGCGTGGGCAGCTGACGTTGTAGAGGACTCTCGTGCAGTACGTTTGGGCGGCCGGTTGGCCGCCTTTTTTTATGAATGGTTATGGATATTTTTTACGGGCGTGCAACACGGTCAGAATTTTGATGTGGTCTGTCACCCGATAGACCAGCAAATAATTCGAGTTAATGACCATTTCGCGAGTGCCCGGTATTCGGCCGGAGCGGAAACCATGCGGTATCCAGGAAAGCCTTCGCGCTGCGGCGCTGAGCTTTTGGTGCAGTGCAACTGAAGCGACAGTGTTGCGTTGTTCTACGTATTCGATGATGTCAGCCAGATCTCCAAGAGCCGGTTTACTCCAGCTAACCGGCAGTGCGTCGATTCTTGCGTCTCTCTTCCAGCATCTGACCTAGCAGCACCATTGCCTCATCGTGGGGGATAGGCGGACGTGGATCATCAAGTGCGGCTTGTACCTTGGCGCGATACCAAAGATCGTATTCCGCAGCCTCTTCTTCGGTTTCGAAGTCTGAAACGATAAGTGAAAGTTCAGCGCTCATCATGACCTCCATGATCAATGTGAAGCAGTCTAAGGGGATGTGGGCTCGTTGTCGTCACTGGCGGGACGAGGGAGACATCATCCGCAAACAGACGAGGCAAATCTGTCAGCGCGCTTCGCTTGTGATGCACGTGAAGTCGATCAGCTGTGTAGTTCAATTCTGTAGGAAATCAGCTTTTGGTCATCGGGCTGACAGCCGCCGCTCAAAGCCGCGGCCACAGCCACGCTGCACTCAGTTACCGTCGGCAACCTTGCGCTCGATCTCATCGACTTTGCGCTGCAGCTCTTCAGCTTCCTGCTCTTTGACCCGAGTGGAAGACGGCGTGATGATTTTGTCCACGCCCTCGGTGTTGTTGTCGCGGTCCTGCAGATCGCGCTCGACCACGTTCACCGGTTTGCCGCTGGCATCGGTGGGTGGGGCGTTGGGAGTTTTGTCGTCGTTGGTATTCATGGTGCTGGCCTCCAGTGGGTGTACATATTGGAGACAGCGCGGCGGCAGACGTTCGAAATTTTTCAGCGGCTGCGCCCTCTCCCGCAGGAGAGGGCGCAGCGGTTGTTTCAGTCCTTGAGAATGTCGCGATCCTTGGTTTCCGGCAGGAAGAACGTGCCGAGTATCGCCGTCGCCACTGCAATCACGATCGGGTACCAGAGCCCGTAGTAGATGTCACCGGTGGCGGCAACCATGGCGAACGCCACGGTCGGCAGGAAGCCGCCGAACCAACCGTTACCGATGTGGTAGGGCAGCGACATCGAGGTGTAGCGGATGCGCGTCGGGAACAGTTCGACCAGCCACGCGGCGATCGGGCCATAAACCATGGTCACGTAGATCACCAGCACGGTGAGCAGGAGCAGCATCATCGGGTAGTTGATTTTCGCCGGATCGGCTTTTTCCGGGTAGCCGGCGTCTTTCAACGCTGCGCCGAGGCTGGCGGTGAAGGCGTCGTTGCGGGCCTTGAAGTCGGCGGCGGGGAGGGCGCTGCCTTCGAAACTCTCGATGACGCGATCACCGATGCGCACCTGCGCCACCGTGTTCGGTTCGGCGGCGACGTTCTCGTACGGGATCGCGCGTTTCGCCAGCAACGTTTTCGCCAGGTCACAGGAGCTGGTGAATCTGGCCTTGCCCACCGGATCGAACTGGAACGAGCACTGCTCGGGGCTGGCGATCACCTTGACTGGGTTTTTCTCCTGAGCGACGAACACGTCCGGGTTGCCGTACTGGGTCAGCGCAGTAAAGATCGGGAAGTAGGTCAGCGCCGCCAGGATGCAGCCAGCCATGATGATCGGTTTGCGCCCGATGCGATCGGACAGGCTGCCGAAAATCACGAAGAACGGTGTGCCGATCAGTAGCGATCCGGCGATCAGCAGGTTGGCGGTCTGCGCGTCGATCTTCAACGTTTGCAAGAGGAAGAACAGCGCATAGAACTGCCCGGTGTACCAGACCACTGCTTGCCCGGCGGTGCCGCCGAGCAGCGACATGATCACCACTTTGAGATTGTCCCAGCGCGCAAAGGATTCAGTCAGCGGCGCTTTCGAGGCCTTGCCTTCGTCCTTCATTTTCTGAAATACCGGCGACTCGCTCAGTTGCAGGCGAATGTACACCGACACGGCCAGCAGAATGATCGACAGCAGAAACGGAATCCGCCAGCCCCACGCTTCGAACGCCTCGTTACCCAGCGCCGTGCGACAGGCGAGAATCACCAGCAACGACATGAACAGACCGAGGGTGGCGGTGGTTTGAATCCACGAAGTGAAAAAGCCACGCCGGTTGCGTGGTGCGTGCTCCGCTACGTAGGTTGCCGCGCCGCCGTATTCACCACCCAGCGCCAGACCTTGGAGCAGACGCAGGGTGATCAGAATCACCGGGGCAGCGACGCCGATGGTCGCGTAGCCCGGCAGCAAACCGACGATTGCCGTCGACACGCCCATGATCACGATGGTGATCAGAAACGTGTGCTTGCGCCCGATCATGTCACCCAGGCGTCCGAAGACGATGGCGCCGAACGGCCGCACCGCAAACCCGGCGGCGAAGGCCAGCAGGGCAAAGATGAATGCGGTGGTTTCGTTGACGCCGGCGAAGAAGTGCTTGGCGATGATCGCCGCCAGTGAGCCGTAGAGGTAAAAGTCGTACCACTCGAAAACCGTGCCCAGTGAGGAGGCGAAGATGACCTTGCGCTCCTCCTTGGTGATGCCGCCGCTGCGCGGTGGCGTGCCGGTGGATGCTGTGTCGATTGTGGCCATGGGTGTTCTCCGTCGTGCTTATTGTTGTAGGCCGGAGTCCCCCGTTACTGCCTGTCGCACTCTGGCCCGTTGGCATCTGCCGCCGTTGCTCTCGCGTGAAGCTTGCACAGTCTGACCGCCTCGCAGGGCTGCAAGGTTTCCTGAAGCATAATCAGCTTTTGCCAGATATCCACTCGGCCTACGCTTTGACCCAACGCTGCCGGCTCCAGGCGCTCAGCCAGTCAACCAGAAATACCAGCAACAGCATCGCCAGAATCACGGTACTGGCCTGGGCTTCCTGGAACAGGCTGAGGCTGACATACAGCATCTGGCCCAGGCCGCCGGCGCCGACGAAACCGAGCACGCTGGCCATGCGGATGTTGTTTTCCCAGCGATACAGGCAGTAGGCGAGCAGTTGCGGGGCGAGGTTCGGCAGGGTGCCGTAGCAGAACGCGAGAAGCGGATTGCCGCCCTGCAAGCGAATCGCTTCGGCGGGTTGCGCCGGGGTGTTTTCCAGCGCTTCGGCGAACAGCCGACCGAGTACGCCGGTGGTGTGCAGAGCGAGGGCGAGGGTGCCGGCGTTCGGTCCTAGACCGGCAGCAAGCACCATCAGCGCCGCCCAGACCAGCTCCGGAATCGCCCGCAAGCCGTTGAGCAGCAGACGCGCCGCACTTTGCAGCGGCCAGCCGAAACGCCCGGCAGCGGGCAGCGCGAGGACGATGCCGAACAGCGCCGCGAGCAGGGTGCCGAGGGCGGACATCGCCAAGGTTTCCAGCGAACCGTGGGCGATGGCTTTCAGATACCCGGCGCTCAAATCGGGACTGAGAAAACGCTGAACATAACTTCCCATCTGCTTGAGGCTATCGGCGCTGCCGAGTTCGGCGAGATCCAGTTCCAGATAAGCGAAGGAAGCGAACACCGCAAATGCGATCACGACGATCAGCAGCAGGTTGATCAGGCGCCTCATGTCAGCCTCCAGCGCAGCAAGCGGCTGAGTTGATCGGCGCACAGCACCAGCAGCAGGAACGTCAGCAACATGCTGGCGACTTCACCGCCGGCAAACATGCGGATCGACAGGTCAATCTGTTGCCCCAGGCCACCGGCTCCGACAAAGCCCATCACCACCGAGGCACGGATCGCGCACTCCCAGCGATACACCGTGTACGAGAGCAATTCGGCGGCGACATTCGGCAGCGTGCCGTAGGCAAACGCCGCCAGTCGACCGCTGCCGGCCTGCAACAATGCGTGCGCCGGGCGCTGGTCGGTGGATTCGAAAATTTCTGCGTAGACCTTGCCGAGCATGCCGCTGTAGGTGATGGCGATGGCCAGCACGCCCGCCGCCGGCCCGAGGCCGACCGCGCGCACAAACAACAGCGCCCAGACGATCTCCGGCACGCTGCGCAGAAAGATCAGCAAGCCACGCACCGGCCAGCGCAGCAAACGCCCGGGCAGGCTCGGCACGCCGCCCCGGGACGCCGCCGAGAGCGACAGCGCGCGACTGGCGATCAGGCTTGCCGGCACCGCCAGCAGCAAGGCCAGGGCCATGCCCGCTGTGGCAATCGCCAGGGTTTGCAGGGTGGCTTTGAGCAGCAGTTGCAGGAACGCTTGATCATGCGCCGGTGGCCAGAATGCCGAAACGAAACGGCCCATTTCGTTCTGGCTATCGGCCTGAAACAGCACGCCCAAGTCCAGCTCACTGAGCTGAATGCCCGGCCACAGCAGGGCCAGCGCCAGCAATGTCAGCAACAATCGCGGCCACGCCGCCGGGTCCCGTGAATCGGCCTTCAGCATCGCGGAATCTGCACAATCAAAGGTGCGACCGCTGGCGCTGGCGATTGCAGTTGTTCATTGGCGTACAGCGCATCGAGCTTGTCGCGACTGACTTGATCGGATGGGCAATCGAAAAGAATCTGCCCGTCGCGCAGGCCGATGATCCGGGGAAAGTGCGCCAGCGCCAGGTCCACCGCGTGCAGGCTCGCCACCAGCGTGACGTTGTGCTCGCGAGCATGGCGCGACAGGATCGACAGCGTATGGCCGGCAAGCACCGGGTCCATGGCCGAGACAGGTTCGTCGGCAAGCAATATTTCCGGCGCCTGATACAGCACCCGCGCAATGCCGACGCGCTGCAATTGCCCGCCGGACAATTGCTGGCAATGGGCGAACAGCTTGTCGCCCAGATCCAGTCGCGCCAACGCCGCGCGGGCGCCCGCCACATCCAGCGGATGCAGCAGGTTCAGCAGACTTTTGCCCAGACTCCACTGACCGAGCTTGCCGGCCAGCACCGCCGTAATCACCCGCTGACGCGGCGGAATCGGCGGCGCCTGATGCACCAGACCGATGCGCGCACGCAGGCGCTGACGCTGGCGAGCCGACAAGTGCCAGGCGCGTTCGCCGAGCACTTCGATGTCGCCACTGCTGGGCTTGAGCGCGGTGGCCAGCAGATTGAGCAGGCTCGACTTGCCCGCGCCGGAGGGGCCGATGATTGCGACCTGTTCGCCGGCACCAATCTGCACGTCGATGTTGCGAAGGGCATCGACGCCATTGGCGTGGCGCAGGCTGCCCTGGGTGAGGCGTAGGGTCATTTCAGCAGTTCGGCGGCGCGGGCGGCTTCCTCGATGCCCTTGTAGTTCTCGGGCTTGGTCTCGATGAAGCGACTGGCGGCCTGCAGATCGAGGATTTTCTTCTGCTCAGGATTGGCCGGGTCGAGGTCGAGGAAGGCTTGCTTGATCTTCGCGGCCAGCTTCGGATCAAGGGTGCCGCGCACGGTCCAGTTGTAATCGAAGTAGGTCGGCGTGGTGGCAAAGACCTTGACCTTGTTGGTGTCGACCTTGCCGGCGTCGACCAGTTTTTGCCAGACGCTGGCGTTCAACACCCCGGCGTCGACCTTGCCGGCCTGCACCCAGGCAACGGTGGCGTCATGCGCGCCGGAGTAGGCGACGCGGCTGAAGAAGCCCTCAGGTTTGATGCCGTCGTTTTTCAGCATGAAGTAACGCGGCATCAGGCTGCCCGAGGTGGACGACACCGAACCGAAGGCGAAGGTTTTGCCCTTGAGGTCGGCGAGGCTTTTCACGTTCGGGTCGGCGGTGATGAATTTGCTGGTGAACTGCGCGTCCTGCTCGCGCTGCACCAGCGGGATCACTGGGGTGGTGGCGTCGGTCTTCAAACGTGCCTGCACAAAAGTGAAACCGCCGAGCCAGGCCATGTCGAGGCGATCGGTGGCCAGCGCTTCAACCACGGCTGGATAGTCGGCGACAGGCACAAACTGCACCTTCATGCCCAACTGCTGCTCAAGATAGGCACCCAGCGGTTCGAACTTGCGCAGCAGCTCGGTCGGGGCTTCGTCGGGAATCGCGCTGACGCGCAGGACATCAGCGGCTTGCGTCATCAGGGCAGAAAAGGACAGCGCCAGACCGGCGGTGAGGGCGAGGGTACGCTTGAACATAGAATTCTCCGTTTCGTAAGCGTCAACATTCGAAGGGCTGCCGGTAGTCAACGGCGCGCCACGTCAGGGTAGACGAAACGGCGAGGTTATACGCATTCGCGAGGAGATTGGCCAGCCTCCGTGCCGGCGCGTTGTGTCTGTTTATGTGCGGTTGCGGTCAAGCCGCTTCGGGCAGTCTGGCAATCACCTTGATTTCGAAATCGAAACCCGCCAGCCAGGTCACGCCGACAGCGGTGATGGTCGGAAACGGCGCTTCGCCCCAGAACTCCGGCACCACACTCCAGATCGTTTCGAACGTCGAGTGCGGATCGACCATGAACACCGTGACATCCACCGCATCATCGAAGCTGCAACCGGCCGCAGCGAGGATCGCGTTGAGGTTGTGGAAGGCGGTGCGCACCTGATCGCGCAGATCCGCCTCGGGCGAGCCATCCTCACGGCTGCCGACTTGTCCCGAGACAAACAGGAAACCGTTTGAGCGAATCGCCGGCGAGTAGCGGTGACGCTCATACAGGGCGTGACGGGCGGGTGGGAAAACTACATCGCGCTTGGACATGGGGCTGACTCCATCAGTGGGTTGATGGGAACGACTTTAGGTATTTGCAGTGCGCGGATAAACGCGCAAGCTTGGCGTTCACTGTTTGCAAATCCCAAACAATCGAGGGGCGCGGATGGACCGGTTCGATGCGATGCAGGCCTTTGCCAGGGTGGTCGAGGCGGGCAGTTTCACCAAAGCTGCCGAAACCTTGCACATGAGCAAGACCACGGTGACGCAACTGGTGCAGCAACTGGAGGCGCGGCTGCGGGTCAAGCTGCTCAACCGCACCACACGCAAGGTCAACGTCACCGCTGATGGCGCGGCGTATTACGAGCGGGTGATCAAGCTGCTCGCCGACATGGACGACGCCGAAACCAGCCTGCCGGGCGCCGCCGCCCGGCCGCGCGGGCGTTTGCGCATCGACGTACCCAGCCCGTTCGCGCGGCACATTCTGGTGCCAGCCTTGCCGGATTTTCACGCGCGCTACCCGGACATCCAGATCGACATGGGCGTCAGCGACCGCATCGTCGACATCATCGATGAGAACGTCGATTGCGTGGTGCGCGGCGGCGAGCTGCTCGATCAATCTCTGAGGGCGCGCAAGCTTGCCGATCTGCCATTGGGTGTTTTCGCCGCGCCGGCTTATCTGGCCCGCGAAGGGACGCCTGAGCACCCACTGGAACTGCAAGACTCCCATCACCGCGTCGTCGCTTTTCTCTGGGCTCGCACTGGTAAACCTCTTCCGTACACGTTGCACAACGGCACCGAGCGCCTGCAGATCAAGGGCCGGCATGTGCTTGCGGTGGATGACGGCAATGCTTATCTGGCGGCGGGGCTGGCGGGCATGGGGGTGCTGTGGTTGCCCACGTATATGGCCGATGCGCATGTCGCGCGCGGAGAGCTCGTGCCGTTGTTTGAAGGCTGGCAGCTTGAGTCGATGCCGCTTTATCTGGCCTATCCGCCGAATAGGCATGTCAGTTTGAAATTGCGGGTTTTTATTGATTGGGTGGTTGGGCTGATGGCGGCGGCAGCACCAATCGTGACGCACCAGTCACGGCCATGATTGACTCTTGCGCAGAACCGGCCAACTATCGCTCGCATAACAACGACCGATGGACCCGACCTTGATTGAACGACGTCAATTCAGCGGTGGCATGAAGGGCAAGAACCTTCGCTATCTGAATGAACAGAGCCCCGATAACACCGGAGTGACCCGCACCGGTTTCCTCTTGCTCGAACACTTTTCCCTTCCGGCCTTCACCCAGGCGCTGGACACCGTAGTCACCACCAACCTGTTGCGCCCGGGACTTTTTTCGTCGCGCACCTTCGGTCTGGGCGATGGCGAGGTGATCAGCGATCTGGGCCTGGTCATCCGCCCCGATGCGCGCCTGGATTCTGCTGCGCTTAACGAACTGGATCTGCTGGTAGTGTGCGGCGGTTATCGCACCGAACTGCGCGCCAGCGACGAATTCATCGGCTTGCTCAAGGCTGCGGCGGAGCGGGGCGTGAGTCTGGCCGGATTGTGGAACGGTTCGTGGTTTCTCGGTCGCGCCGGTTTGCTCGATGGCTATCGCTGCTCGATCCACCCGGAACATCGCCCGGCACTGACCGAAATCGCCAAGAGCACCCACGTCAGTAGCGAACCCTATGTGATCGACCGCGACCGCCTTACCGCGTCGAGCCCGTCCGGGGCCTTCCACATGGCGCTGGACTGGATCAAGGGCTTGCACGGCAAGGCGTTGGTCGAGGGCATCGAAGACATCCTCGCCTTCGAAGAGTCGCGCTACCGGCGCATCAAACCGGATGAAAACATCTGCGTCAGCGCGCCGTTGCGGGAAGTGATCAAGCTGATGGACGCCAACCTCGAAGAACCGCTGGAGCTGGAACAACTGGCGGTCTACGCCGGCCGCTCACGGCGCCAGCTCGAGCGCTTGTTCAAGGAACAACTGGGCACCACGCCGCAGCGCTATTACCTGGAACTGCGCATTACCGAAGCACGGCGCCTGCTGCAACACACCGAGCTGTCGCAGGTGGAAGTGCTGGTGGCTTGCGGTTTTGTTTCACCGAGCCATTTCAGCAAGTGCTATAGCTCGTACTTCGGTTATAGGCCTTCGAAGGAAAAACGGCTGGTCAAATAGGACCAGCCGTTAATCACGCTGACTCCGGTCAAGAACGAAGCGCAAAAAAAGGGCGCCTTGTCGGGCGCCCTGTTTTATTTATGCTTGCGTGCTTGATCCACAGCCGATCAACGGGATTTCTTTGCGTTCGACGTTGCGGCGTTGCTCAGTCCTTTGGAATTGTGCTCCCCAGGCGTCGAGCTGGAGATGGCAGCAGCTTTGGTCACGCCGCGAGTATCTCGGGACTGGGCGATGCCCGAAGTCGTTGAGCCGTGCCCGCTGTCGTCATTGCGAACGCTGCCATAGTGATTGCCGCTTTCACCGCGGTCGCGGACAGCCTTGCCGGCATGATCGCTGCTGAGTCCATTGCCTCGGCCGTTGCTGTTGGCGCTGCCGTGATCCGATCCGCTGTGACCGCCGCCTGTGCCACCACCGTGACCACCGCCGTTCCCGCCATTTCCACCGCCGCCGCCATTACCGCCACCGCCGCCATTACCACCGCCACCGCCGTCCTTTGCATAGGCAGAATTCATGATCGAGAGGTCAGCAGGGAGAAGTGGGGCGGCTGCGAGCATCATGGCGCAGGACATGACAGCAACGAGACTCTTGTTTTTTAAAAGCATGATAGCTTCCGTAGGGGGGATTGATATCGCATCAGTTCAGACTCGATCGCCCCCCTCTGGTTCAAATCCTGCGACAGACGGAGCGGCAGCCGGGCTGCGCCTATAAGTGATCCGCATCAACCACAGCCTGCGCAAACGCCGTCGGATCCTCCTGCGGCAAATTGTGCCCAATCCCACCCTCAATCAACCTGAATTGATATTTCCCGGTAAAACGCTTGGCATAGTCCTCAGGCTTGGGATGTGGCGCTCCATTGGCATCGCCTTCCAGGGTAATCGTCGGCACGCTGATCGACGGGGCAGTCGCAAGCTTCTCTTCCAGCGCGGCATATTTCGCCTCGCCCTGCACCAGGCCCAGCCGCCAGCGGTAGTTGAACACGGTGATCTCGACGTGATCGGGGTTCTGCAACGCTTTGGCACTGCGGTCGAATGTGGCGTCGTCGAACTTCCACTGCGGCGAAGCCAGTTGCCAGATCAGTTTGGCGAAGTCGTGGGTGTTCTTTTCATAGCCGGCGCGGCCGCGTTCGGTGGCGAAGTAAAACTGGTACCACCACTGCAATTCGGCTTTCGGCGGCAGTGGATTCTGCCCGGCGGCTTGATTGCCGATCAGATAGCCGCTGACCGCCACCAGCGCCTTGACGCGCTCTGGCCACAGCGCTGCGACGATGCCCGCTGAACGTGCGCCCCAGTCGTAGCCGCCAAGCACTGCTTGCTTGATCTTTAGCGCATCCATGAAGTCGATGATGTCGCTGGCCAATGCCGCCGGTTGGCCGTTGCGTAGAGTGGCTTTGGACAGGAACTGCGTATCGCCATAACCCCGTGCATACGGCATCAGCACGCGGTAACCCTTGGCCGCGAGCAGTGGTGCGACTTCGTCATAGCTGTGAATGTCGTAGGGCCAGCCGTGCAGCAGGATCACCACCGGGCCATCGGCAGGACCGGTTTCGGCGTAGGCCACATCGAGCAAGCCTGCCTTGATGTGCTTCAGCGGGCCGAAAGGAGAGGGCGCTGAATAGCTGACGGCGGCCGGTTCAGTGGTTTGCGCCTGAGCGCTGCCGACGGCGCCGAGCAGTGACAGCGCCAAGACCGACAAACCGAGTGCGGCTTTGATTTTAGAGGTATGCAGAGCCTGTTTCATGCTGACGTCTCCTTTGCGAACCTGTGGCCAAGGGGCTGGATGAACCTTGAAACCCTGGGTGCATTGAAGCGTAGCGACGTATCCGTTCTGTGTCCCCGGACGGCAGTTTTGCAAGGGCGTGTATGGCGGCGGGGCGCGTACACAGTGTGATACACGGAGGCGAAACCCATTGTTTTCGCGCGAAAATAATAAGTCGCTGTTTTAAAACAAAAAATATTTCATCTCGGGCTTCCCAAACGAAATGAATGTTGTTAAATTGCGCCCCGTTCTCACAGCGATCCTAACGGAGCCGCTGACCAGAGCTACAGGGGCGTCGCCAAGCGGTAAGGCAGCAGGTTTTGATCCTGCCATGCGTTGGTTCGAATCCAGCCGCCCCTGCCATCTACGAAAAAACGCCAACTTCGCAAGAAGTTGGCGTTTTTTTATGCCTGCGATTTACCGCATTTGGAGCCAAGCAGGCGTGCGCGTTGCCGAAGCACCGCGCACGCCGGTCACTCAGTGCGGTGCGCGCGGGATGGTTTTCATCAGGTCTTCAGGGCTGATGTGGCCGACCACGCTGCCCGGCTGCGGCAGGTTGAGGATGTGGCCTTTCATCTTACCGATGATGTGCATCTCGCATGGCTTGCAATCGAACTTCAGCGTCAGCACTTCATCGCCGTGGATCAACTGCATCGGCGCGACCTTGGTACGCACACCAGTCACGCCTTTGGCCTGTTTCGGGCACAGGTTGAAGGAGAACCGCAGGCAGTGCTTGGTGATCATCACCGGCACTTCGCCCGGCTCTTCGTGAGCTTCGTACGCCGCGTCGATCAGCTTGACGCCGTGACGGTGGTAGAAGTCGCGGGCCTTCTGGTTGTAGACGTTGGCGAGAAAGGTCAGGTGCGAATCCGGGTACACCGGCGGCGGCGTGGTTTCGGCCTTGCGGCTGCCACGCGGATGCGCGGCGACACGTGCCGCAGTCAGCGCTTCGATGACTTCGCGGCGCAGAGACTTGAGCTGCGAGTTGGGAATGAAGAACGCTTGCGGCGCATCCAGCTTGATGTCGGTGGCGTGATACTGCGTAGTGCCGAGCTGGCCGAGCAGGTCGCGCAGTTGCTCCAGCGCCTGCTCCGGCTTGTTGGCAACGCCGAACGGCCCGTTCAGCGTAACGCTGGCGCTGATGCCTTCCTCGCTGGTCGCGGTCACTTCCAGTTGCTCTTCGCGCAGACGGGCGAACCAGCTCAGGGCGACGCGACGTTCCGAAGAGGTCTTCTGCAACGCCTGCTGCCAGTTGTGATCAAGGTTGCGATTCAACGGATGGCTTGGACGCAGCTTGAACAGACCTTCAGGCGTTTCGTTCGGCTCGACGCGGTAGCGATAGCGCTTCTCGCCGTCTTCTTCGAACTCGCCTTTGGCCTCGGCGATGTTGGCGCGGAAACCGACCACTTCGCGTTTGACCAGTACGTTTAGACCGTCACCGTTGGACAGCGGCTCATGGGTGACGACCTGCATGTCACGCTTGCCGACTTTTTCCACTGTACCGACCGGCAGGCCGGTGAATGTTGGCGAATCGAAGGCGCCGATGTCGATCTTGCGATCGGTCACGAAATAATCGGTGCTGCCACGGTGGAAGGTCTTTTCCGGATCGGGCAGGAAGAAATGCACGGTGCGGCCGCTGGAAGCGCGGGCCAGGTCCGGGCGGTCTTCAAGCACGTCGTCCAGGCGCTGACGGTAATAGGCAGTGATGTTTTTCACATAGCCCATGTCCTTGTAGCGACCTTCGATCTTGAACGAACGCACGCCGGCCTCGACCAGTGCGCGGATGTTGGCGCTCTGGTTGTTGTCTTTCATCGACAGCAGGTGTTTTTCGTAGGCGATCACGCCACCCTTTTCATCCTTGAGGGTGTAGGGCAAGCGGCACGCCTGGGAGCAGTCGCCACGGTTGGCGCTGCGGCCGGTTTGCGCGTGAGAGATGTTGCACTGGCCGGAGAAGGCCACGCACAGCGCGCCGTGGATGAAGAACTCGATGGCGGCATCGGTTTCATCGGCGATGGCGCGGATTTCTTTCAGGTTCAGCTCGCGGGCCAACACCAACTGGGAGAAACCGGCCTGATCGAGGAACTTCGCTCGCTCGAGGGTGCGGATGTCGGTCTGGGTCGAGGCGTGCAGCTCGATCGGCGGAATGTCCAGCTCCATCACGCCCAGATCCTGGACGATCAGCGCATCGACACCGGCGTCGTACAACTGATGGATCAGCTTGCGCGCCGGCTCCAGCTCGTTGTCGTGCAGGATGGTATTGATGGTGGTGAAAATACGCGCGTGGTAACGGCGGGCAAACTCGACCAGTTCGGCGATTTCGCTGACTTCGTTGCAGGCGTTGTGGCGTGCGCCGAAGCTCGGGCCGCCGATGTACACGGCGTCAGCGCCATGCAGGATGGCCTCGCGAGCAATGGCGACATCGCGGGCAGGGCTGAGCAATTCCAGGTGATGCTTGGGCAAGGACATAGTTTTTTTAGTCAGGCGGTCACGGGCAAGGGGCGCATTCTACCCGTGAAACGCTTGGTGGGCACGTGTGTGCTGCCCGATGGTGGCTGGCGATTGGCAAAGATCGGCAAGCTATTGTGTTGAATGTGCCGGCCTCTTCGCGAGCAGGCTCGCTCCCACAGGGTTAGCTACGGGGCGGAATACATCCATTGTGGGAGCGAGCCTGCTCGCGAAAGCGGTGTGTCATCCGAAAATCATTGAGTGACATCCGCAAATTCGATCAGCCCTTGGCTGCCATCGCCGTCACTTCTACACGCATCCCTTCAACCGCCAGCGAGGCCACGCCTACCGCCGCCCGCACCGGCCAAGGCTTGGCGAAATAGCGTTTGTACACTTCATTGAAAGCCCCGCGATCGCCCATGTCGGTCAGGTAAATGGTCAGGTGCAGCACCCGGTCCATCGAACTGCCGGCACGTTCCAGTGCGACTTTCAGTGCTTGCAGGGTGCACTCGCTTTGCTCGGTGATGCTGCCGAGTTCCAGGCTGCCATCGGCGCGGGTTGGAATCTGCGTGGAAACCATGATGCCGCCGAAGGTGGCAACGTCGGAAGAAATCGAATCAGTGTCGGGATCCGGCGTGAAGATGATGTCTTGATTGGCCATGGGCATCTCTTGTTCGAGTGAATGAAGATTGCGGCAGTTTACAGATTCCCTCCGGCCATGGCCCGGTCAGGTACCGCAACACGTTTGTATAAGCATGTATCAACCCCCAGCCGATACACATGGCAACACCAAACTGCGCCTTCGAGACACATCCGCCCTACATGCCGAGCCCAAAGTAGCCCTCACACCAACACTACGCTCAAGAGGGCATCACCATGTACCGTCCACTGTTTCTGGCTTCTGCCGTTGTCTTCGCCTCCCTGACCGGCTTCGCCCATGCGGCGGATGCACCGGGAACGAGCTGGCAGAAAGGTCTGAGCCGCACCGATCTGGTTCGTCAGGATCTCGGCGCTGACAATCGCGAAGTGATTCAGGCGCGTATCGATTTCGACGCTGGCGTCACCTCGCCTCGGCATGCTCATCCCGGCGTGGAAGTCGCCTATGTCATCAGCGGCACGTTCGAGTATCAGCTCGAAGGGCGGGCGCCGGTGATACTCAAGGCCGGCGATTCGTTGTTCATTCCGGCGGGCGTCGCGCATGTGGCCAAAAACGTTGGCAACGAGAAAGGCGTCGAACTGGCCACTTACGTTGTCCCGAAAGGCGAACCGCTACTGATCCTCAAGCCATGAGGCGCCAGTCCGCTATTTCGAGCGCGGCTTGCTCATCGCGCGCTTGATGCGCATCCAGTCCTGATAGGCCGCCGTTCGTTTGGCGTCGGCCATAGCCTTGGCTTCGCTGAAACGGGCCCAGGCTTCAGGATTGTCCGTGTCGTTCTCGATGATCCTGTAAGCCGCTTCTTCGAGCAGATCGGCCTCGCGGAACATCGCGGTATTTTCCGCCATCTCGTCATCCCACGAGCGGCCGAAACCGAATTTCAATGTGCGTTCTGTCATTTCACGTGATCCTCCTCCCAGACCAAAGGTACTGATTCTCGCCATTGCACCTCGGTCACGCCAAAGCGTTCCGCCATCGGCTTGGAAAAACGTTTCAACGGAGGTCGGCCGGGGCGGGGGATGGGGGCGATACCCGCGTCACAACTTGCCCATTGCCACGCTTCGGCATTGTTCATGGTTTTTGTGCGAATGACGAATGACCTGGGCTTCCCGTGAAGCAGGTAATCAATCACGTACAAATCCTCTCCGCTCATACATTTCCTCCGGCTGTTAAGAAGAGGGATATCTGGCGAAATGAATAATTCAGAGAAATTGAAACGGGCGTGATGACCGGCTGGTTGGGCGCTTTGCAGGCCTGTACGGCAGGTCGATTCTGTACAAGTTCGTCTGGAATTTTTGGCTGAATTGACGCCTGTTAAGACAGGAACGCGCCCGCTACGACGCGTTATCAAGTGGGACGATCAGGAGTAGATGCACGAGCAGACAAAGTCCGCGTGAACCTCGGTGTCTTCAATCGCCGTAATAAGGCCTGAATGCAGGGCTTCTTCAGGATTAATGATGCGCGGCGCTGCTGTCAGATATTTCTCTGTCTCCAACGCATTTTTTCCGTTGCTCGTACGCTCGGCGACAATCTGGGCGTAGAGGTGCAAGTCGTAATCCAGGCTCATGGCGTATTCCGACATGCGCGAATGATCGACCGAACCTTGCAGGTGCCAATGAAATGGGTGAAACAGAAACTTGCTGTGGGTACAGGCGGTGCGGCGCTGGCCGGCCAGAAAGACAATGTTGCCCATCGATTCGACTGTTCCCAAATTGTGGGTGTGCACCGGAATAGGTAGGGCCAGCAGGAAGTTATACATGGTGAAACCGTAACTGCATTCGCCGCCCATGGTGGCGATGTTGACGATCAGTCGCGGTGCATCTTCCTTTACGGCGAGCGAGGCTTTATCGATCAATTGGCCGCACGTCGAGGCATTGATCGGGCCGGTGAAGTTGATGACATGAACAGGCATGGCGATTCCCTCGGCTGGTCAGGACTCCTAAGCAATAGCTGTAATTTCGCTTGAATGAAAGTGGGCAGGGGAGCCGCGCTCCCCTGCACCCGACGCATCAACTGTTGCGCCCGCCACCATGGCTGTTTTGACCACCTTTGTGTCCAGCTTCAGAGGCTTTTTCCCGATCGTTGGCAAAGTTGCCGCCGCTGCTCTGGCCGCCCTTGCTGCCAGCTTCGGACGCTCTGTCCCGATCGTTGGCAAAATTGCCACCGCTGTTCTGGCCACCTTTGCTCCCGGCTTCGGAGGCGCGCTCAGGATCATTCTTGAAGTTGCCGCCACTGTTCTGGCCGCCTTTACTGCCGATTTCCTGATAGAACTCTTTATCGTGCGAAGCCGAAGTGGCATCACCACCTTTCTTGCCTGCTTCGTTAACCGACATGCTGCCTTGTTGTTTATCTTGTGCCATTTCAAACTTCCTCATTTTCTCTATATAGGCACTCGGCGAATCAAGGATGCACAAACTACGTGCCGTCGTTGTTCGCGAATGCTCATAAAGTTTACTGATGTCGTTTGCTTTAGTTGGTCTGGCTTGTCTTGTGACTACAAGTTAGACCTTTGTGCTAAGAGGAGCGCTCATAAGTCGGCGTTGTATCCGGTGTCCGGGAGTTCTCAGAATTTACTGCAAGTTCCCGGCGTTCATAACATTCCTGCTGAACACTTTCCCGGTGCCTTGGACTGATTTGCTGTCGTTCGACACAAGGTGACACCGACGGACTGTCCGACCTGGTCACGTGCGAACTGCGCGCTGCTTCGGGATACACTTCCGCTCCCTTGTTTCGTTGCACTTCGCCTCGTGCAAAAGCCGGTACCGTTCTCATGATTACGCTCCATCAGCTGATTTCAAAGGGCAGCGAGGCTGCCCTTGTACCGCTAGCTCAGGACTTGCGACCGCCGCCGTGGCTGTTCTGCCCGCCTTTGCGGCCAGCCTCGGATGCTTTTTCACGATCATTGGCAAAGTTGCCGCCCGACGACTGACCGCCTTTCTTGCCGGCTTCAGATGCCTTTTCACGATCGTTTGCGAAGTTACCTGGATTTTTATTTCCTGTGGTCATGATAGCTCTCCGATATCAATTAACGTTTCGCTAGTTATGTCCGTTGTCGCACCGGACATCTACTCCGATTACGAGCCGGCGAAAAATGTTTTGAAAATTTTTCCTCAGGCCGATGAACGGTAACTTTGTGATGAAACTTATACAGCCTGCGGTTTTCTGCGCCGCTTCGTATAACTTTTCAAGTTGCTGGTTGATGTGCAAGAGAGGTTGAAGCTTGTTACCGCTTCGCTTCGGATTTCTGACCATTTGTCGGTGCGAAGTTGAACTGTAATCGGCTGAAACTAGAGTCTGTTAAGTGTATGTATATAACTATTCTGAGGACATTGAGATGACCAATCATCACAAGGATCAACCGTTCGCTGAAGACCCACAGAAAATCAAGGAAGCCGGCAAGAAAGGCGAGAGTTCAGTCAACGTGAAAGTTGATCGGGCCGAGAAGGCACGCGTCGGCGGGCAGCACAGCCATGGAGGCGGCCGTACCGGCAAGGGCGACTGAGTCGGTCGGAAAAGTACCAATCGGCGTCCTCTCTGCGCCGATGCAGAGAGGACCTCTACGCTAGGCCTATCTGAACCGTGGCAACGGCCGGTCGATCGGTTTGAGCGTCGAGAGCGTATCGCGAATCAGCGGCGCATCTTTTTCGATGTCGTGCAGCCGGTCGCGAATGCGCAACGCTGTCGGATGCCCGCCCTGATGATCGACCCAGTCGGCAATCTCTTTGCAGGCGGCTGCGAGGCGCGCCTGGCGGGCGTCGAGCAGGGTGAGGAGGGTGGTGATGGACTCTTTTTCGGACATGAAACACCTCCGTTCGCTGAAACGGCTGAGTTGCAACAAAAAGTCCGCGTGGCGCGAACCTTCAGATCAACTATAGAAGACCTGTGTGATCGTGCAAAAAATACCCAGTTCAACTCGTCGGCGAAACCTTTGGAGCGAGCGTTACGCTGGAGATCAAGACGCCTCGCTTACCTCGCACATCCGCTCGAGAAACATCGCCAAGGCTACTTCCTCGGCGCGCAGGCCTTTGCGTACGCGCGGTCGGGGCAGTTCGGCAAGTGCGCCGAGCATGAAATGTTCGACCACTGCGGGGTGGATGTAGCACTTGCGACACACCGCCGGCGTGTTGCCCAGCTGTTTGGCGACGTTCTTCACCGCTTCTACCACATGGCGCTTGGCTTCGGTTTCCGACTCATGCTGCAACTCGCGCAGCACCGACAACGCCAGGGCGCTGCCCGCCCAGGTGCGATAGTCCTTGGCGGTGAACGCCGCGCCGGTGAGCTTTTGCAGATAGGCATTGACGTCGGAGGAGGTGACGGTGTGCCGTTCGCCATTTTCATCAAGATACTGAAACAGGTTTTGCCCGGGAATTTCCAGGCAGCGCTTGATGATTCGCGCCAGGCGGCGGTCCTTAACGGTGATCTGATGCTCGATGCCGCTCTTGCCACGGAACTGGAACAGGATCGCGCTGCCGTTGACCTCGACATGCCGACTGCGCAACGTGGTCAAACCGTAAGAGCGATTGTCCCGTGCGTATTGGGTATTGCCGACGCGGATCAGCGTGGCGTCGAGCAAGGTAATCACCGTGGCCATGACCTTGTCGCGGCTGAAGCCCGGCTCATCGAGCAGCGCCTCGAGCTTGCGCCGCAGTTTGGGCAGGGCCATGCCGAAGTCGCGCAGGCGCGAGTATTTGTCGGCGTCGCGCACTTCGCGCCAGCGGGCGTGATAACGGTACTGTTTACGCCCGCGAGCATCACGGCCGGTGGCCTGCAAATGGCCGCACGGGTCGGCGCAGATCCACACATCGGTGTAGGCCGGTGGCACCGCGAGAGCATTGATGCGTTTGATTTCGTCCGGGTCGGTGATGCGCTGGCCCGACGGTTCGAAATAGACGAACTTGCCGCGCAGTTTTTTCCGGGTGATACCAGGCTGAGTGTCATCGACATAATGCAGATCGGCGGGCAGAGCATCTGTCAGCACGGTATCGGGCATGGCGGTTTCCTTCGGTCATACGGCAGTCTGTAACTGATTGACCGCAGGCGCTGGCCGTCGTGCCGAATGATTTACGCGAGCACCGCCACCGCCTTGATTTGCGCCCACAGCCGCTGGCCCGGATGCACGCTCAGTTGATCACGCGAGAAGCGGGTGATCCGCGCCAGCAGCGGCGTGCCGCCGGCATCGAGGCGGATCAGCACATGGGCACTGTTGTCAGCGGCCTGTTCGCTGACGACCGTAACGGGCAGACGATTGAGAATGCTGCTGGCTGCATCGTTGTTCAGCGCCAAGCTGATGTCACGGGCATGCACCTTGCAGCGCAGGGCTTGGCCCACGGCCATCGGCGCATGGGTGACGCGAATGTTCATTGCAGTGGCCGGCAGTTGCAGGCTGAGCAATTGATAGGTGGCGTCGTAGGCGCTGACCTGGCCTTCGATGATCACCCCGGCGTCATCGCCCAGCGCCAAGGGCAGATCCAGGCGTGCGAGGGTCTCGCCGATCGGGCCGCTGGCGAGGGCTTTGCCATCACGGAGCAATACCAAATGATCGGCCAGACGCGCGACTTCATCCTGCGCATGACTGACGTACAGCAGCGGAATATCCAGTTCGTCGTGCAGGCGTTGCAGGTACGGCAAGATTTCGCTTTTGCGCCGGCTGTCGAGAGCCGCCAGTGGTTCGTCCATCAGCAACAGTTTCGGGCTGGTCAGCAGGGCGCGGGCGATGCCGACGCGCTGCCGTTCGCCGCCGGACAGATGCTGTGGATGACGCTCGAGCAAATGGCTGATGCCGAGCAGTTCTGTGGCCTGGTTCATATCGACCCGGCGTTGCGACTTGGCGATGCGTTTGAGACCAAACTCCAGATTGGCCAGCACCGACAGATGCGGGAACAGGCTGGCTTCCTGAAACACATAGCCAAGCGCACGTTTATGCGGCGGGACGAAAATGCCCTTGGCACTGTCCTGCCAGATCTCGTCGTTGATCTGCACAAAACCCTGCTCGGCGCGCTCCAGCCCGGCGATGCAGCGCAGACAGGTGGTTTTGCCCGAGCCGGAATCACCAAACAGCGCGGTGACGCCGCGGCCCGGCACTTGCAGATCGATATCCAGTTCGAACCCCGGATAAGTGCGTTTCAGGCGTACATCAATCATCGATCAGCTCCAGCCTGCGCGGGTCTTGCGGCTGGAGTACAGCGCCAGCAACACCAGAAACGAAAACACCAGCATCGCCGCGGACAGCCAGTGCGCCTGGGCATATTCCAGCGCTTCGACATGGTCGTAAATCTGCACCGAGACCACGCGGGTCTTGTCGGGGATGTTGCCGCCGATCATCAGCACCACGCCGAACTCACCCACGGTGTGGGCGAAGCCGAGGATCGCTGCGGTGATGAAGCCGGGGCGCGCCAGCGGCAGGATCACGCTGTAGAACGTGTCCCAGGGATTGGCGCGCAAGGTCGCCGCGACTTCGAGCGGGCGGGTGCCAATCGCCGAGAAAGCGTTTTGCAGCGGTTGCACCACGAACGGCATGGAGTAGATCACCGAACCGATGACCAGCCCGGTGAAACTGAACGTCAGCGTGCCCAGCCCCAACCATTGAGTGAACTCGCCGAGAAAACCGTGCGGCCCCAGCGCCAGCAACAGATAAAAGCCGATCACCGTCGGCGGCAGCACCAGCGGCAGGGCAACGATGGCGCCGATCGGCCCGCGCAACCACGACGAGGTGCGCGATAGCCACAGCGCGATCGGCGTGCCGATCACCAGCAGGATTGCAGTGGTCAGTGACGCCAGTTTCAGGGTCAGCCAGATCGCGGCGAAGTCGGCACTGGTTAGTGACATTTACAGTTCATATCCGAAGGATTTGATCACCGCAGCGGCTTTCGGGCCTTTGAGGTAATCGATCAGCGCCTTGGCAGCAGCGCTGTCCTTACCATTGTTCAAAATCACCGCGTCCTGTTTGATCGGATCATGCAGGGTGGCCGGAACAATCCATGCCGAGCCGCTGCTGACTTTGCCGTTCTTATAGATTTGCGACAGGGCGACGAAGCCCAGTTCGGCGTTGCCGGTGGAGACAAACTGATAGGCCTGCGTGATGTTCTGGCCTTCGACGATTTTGCTTTTCGTGGCTTCGCTCAACTGGAGTTTTTCCAGCACCTGGGTGGCGGCGAGACCATATGGCGCAGCTTTTGGATTGGCGATTGAAAGGTGCTGGTATTGGTTGGTTTTCAACACTTCGCCCTGCGCATCTACGTAGTCTTCTTTCGCTGACCACAGCGCTAGCGTGCCGATGGCGTAGGTGAAGCGCGAACCTTTGACGGTTTCGCCTTCCTGCTCAAGCTTTGCCGGGGTCGCGTCGTCAGCTGCGAGGAACACTTGGAACGGTGCGCCATTCTTGATCTGGGTGTAGAACTGGCCGGTTGCACCATAGGCTGCGACCAGTTTGTGGCCGGTGTCTTTTTCGAAGTCGGCAGCGATGGCCTGGATTGGCGCGGTGAAGTTGGCGGCGACCGCCACTTGCACTTCATCAGCCTGCGCGGCGCCCATGCTGAACATTGCGAGGAGTGAAGCGAAGCAGGCAGGGGCGAGGCGTGTGGCAGCAAGTGTCATGTAAAGGCTCCGTGATCGGCGGTAAATGCTTTGTTTTGGATAACGCCGATACACGGGCGCAATCGCTGTATACGGAAATATATAGCGATACGTCGCCAAGTGGCGAGGGAATAAATCCGCTCGCCGCGTAAATTCAATGACGGTTGAGTTTCGCCAAGGCGCCTTCGGCGAGTTGCCGGGTCAGTTCAGCGCTGCCGATATCCTTGCCGAGCGTGAGCGCCTGTCCGGCCCAGAGGTTGGCGAAGTCGGCGTCATCCTTGGCCCGCAGCGGCATCAGCGCACCGCCAGCCAAGGGGAAGGCCGGCGCCTGCGCTGATATCGGGCCGAGTTCACGCATCGCCCGATTGACAATGCCCCGTGCCGGGCGTCCGGTAAAAATGTTGGTGATGGCGGTCTGGCTTTCCTTGGCGGTGCGCAGGGCCTTGTGGTGTGAGGCGCTGACTTTGGCTTCCGGCGTGAACAGGTACGCCGTGCCGACTTGCACCGCCGAGGCGCCGAGCATCAACGCCGCTGCAACACCCCGCGCATCGCTGATCGCGCCCGCCGCGATCACCGGCACTTTCACCGCGTCGACCACCTGCGGCACCAGGGCGAAGGTGCCGACCTGGGTGCTCAGATCATCGCTGAGAAACATCCCGCGATGGCCGCCGGCTTCATAACCCATGGCGATGATCGCATCGCAGCCGTGTTGCTCCAGCCAGATCGCTTCTTCGACCGTAGTCGCAGACGAAAGGATTTTCGCCCCGGTCGCCTTGACCCGATCAAGCAGATTTTTCTCCGGCAGCCCGAAATGAAAACTCACCACTTCGGGACGGAATTCTTCGAGCACGGCACACGCGGCCTCGTCGAACGGAGCACGGTTGGACACCGGCGTCGGCGCCTCGAAATCGGCACCCAATTCGCGGTAGTAAGGTTCGAGCAGGTTTTTCCAGTCACGGGCCCGCTGTTCATTAGGCGCCGGTGGCTGGTGGCAGAAGAAATTGACGTTGAACGGTTTGGTGGTGTGCTGGCGAATCGTTTTCAGTTCTTCGCGCAGTTGCTCGATGCTCAGCATCGCTGCGGGCATTGAACCGAGGCCACCGGCATTGCACACGGCAATCACCATCGAAGAGTTGGTCGCCCCGGCCATCGGGCCCTGGATGATCGGCAGTTCGATACCGAGAAGATCAAGGATGCGGGTGTCTGGCCACTGGCTCATATAGCAATTCTCCGAACGATGAAACGGGCAGGGACGGCACGCGGTTTTTAACAGCAAAACCGGATGCGGGGCCAGTCTGAAATTCTGAACATCACGTGCAGTTTTTCAGCGTCGGTGCAATCCGCCGCCGCCACCGCCAAACGAACGGTTCATCATTTGTGAAGAATGGTTGAAGTTGTGCGTGCGCTGATTGCCGAGATTACGTGCGGCGGATTCGCGGTTGAGATTCTGCAATTGCGCATTGTTGTTCGCGGGTCTGGTGCGGTTGGCGCCGCTGCCGGCCACCGACTGCCAGCCCTTGTCGGTTTTCTTGTAGACGTTGCCGTCGCGCCCGGCATAAACGTTGTCGCCGGCTCGTGCGGCGCCGCCGTCGCGGCCATGGATACCGCCGTATTGCGTGGTGTTGCCGGTATTGGGGTTGTAAACGGCGCCGCGATTGGCACTGACGTGAGTGCCGCTGCGGACGTTGCCAGCGCTAACCCGTTCTCCGGCGATGGCGCCGCCGTTCGGGCCGACTGCCACGCCGCTGCGCCCGGCAGCGTAGTTGCCGGTGTAGGCGTTGTGCACCGCGCCACGTTGCCCGGCGGCGGCAATGCCGGTACGCGAGTTGTACGAGGCGCCAACCTGGCCGGCCCAGCGATTGCCGGTCCAGGCGTTGTAACCGGCGCCATAACGGCTGACCGTCGCGCGATCACCCCACTGATGATAAAGATTGCCGGTGGTTCCGGCCCAGCCCCCCGGACCCCAGGCCACCGCGCCGCCGCGATAACCGTAGGCTGCGCCACCCCAGGCCAGCGGCGCCGGGTACAGACGCGGACCCCACGCATAGCCCCAGCCGTAATTTCCCCACCACGGATAGGCGCCCCAACCCCAGCCCATGGCGACGGTGTTGCCGCCCCAGCTCCAGCCGAATCCGAAGCCGAAGGTCCAGCCAGTCCACGGCGTGTAACGAATCGCGACGCCGAAACCATAGGTCACCGGCGGCCCGTACCAGACGCTACCGACCCACGGCGTATACGGATAACCGGTGCCGTACACCACAACGCCAGTCGCCGGATCCAGCGTCGAGCCTTGATAGCCCGGCGTGTAGCCGACCACCACGGTATCGCCGCTGGATTCGTAAACCTTCACGTACGTGAGGTAGTGCATCGGCGAGCTGGGCGGAATCGAATAAATCACCGCTGGCACTGAAGTGGCCACGCTCCACGGCCCGTTCAGCGAGGTGGCGCTGAACCAGATGCCGTTCTCCACCGCCCACCAACTGTCGTTGCCGACTCGAATAATCGGTGTAGCGCTGTTGATCACGTATTGCAGCGGCGTATTGCTGATCGCTTTGAGCTGCGGCTCACCGTCAAATTGCGGTGTCGTCATCTTCACCGCGCTCTTGTTGATCGCCGACGTCTGCGGGATGGTCGCCGCAATGGCCGCCTCCTGCGCCTGTGGCGTGCCGGCTACCGAGGCCTTGACGTTCTCTTTGGCGCTGTCGTCAGGAATATTGGCAAAGTCGGCCGGCAGTTTGTCTGCCGGGACAAAGGTCCATGGCCCGCTCATGTCGCTGGCGCGGAACCAGCGCCCGGAGATCAGCACGTAACTGTTCTGGTCGCCGATTTCCTTGAAAATGTGCCCGGTGGTGTTGCTCACGTACAACAGGCTGGTGCCCTGAATCGGTTGCCATTGCGCGGCGCCGTCGGTCACCAACAGTTCCGTTGGCGTGGTGGCGAGGAAGATTTTCGGCTGCGGCGGCTTGGCCAGGCTGGGAATCTTGTCCTTCGGATCGCTTTGCCCGGTGAGCAGGTCCACCTGGCGGCTCTTGATCGCCGCCTGTTTGGCTTTTTCCAGACTGGCCGGCGGTGCGGCGAGGCGCGTGTAATCGCCGGCCAATTGATCGGCAACCATCCAGCCGTCGAATACGTGCAGGTAATGTCTGCCTTGGGCATCCTTGAGCAGCAGTGGGCGCGTGTTGATCACCCGTTGCAGCTCCGTTCCTTCAACCGACCGATAGGCCGCCTCGCCGTCGATGTATACGAGGATTGCCGGACGGTCGGAACTGATGATGGTCGGCGGCGTGTTTTCCAAGGGCGCGCTGTCGGCTTTCTGTTCAGCGTTGAGCACCCCAACCGCTGCTTCCAGCTGATCCAGTGAAATGGTTTTCTTGCGGCTCTCGGCATCTTTTTTCAGGATGGCGAGCCACGTGTCGGCCTGTTTCGCGTCGGCGGGGAAATCGGCCTTGATAATGTTGTACTGATCGAGCGCGACCCAGCGGGTGGCTTTATCGACGAGGGTGTGAGCGCTGAACTGGACGATGCCGTAGGTGGACTTGCCATCGGCAGCCGTGGCTTCGACAGCCGCGCGGGCATTGAGCGTATAGCCGTCCCAGCTGTCGAGCTGCGGCTGATACACCGTCAGCTTGCTCTTGCCGTTGCTGATCACCTGCGGCCATGTCGGCTCGCTTGGCGCCGCGTTCGGCTTTGCCGCCGGTGCGGCTGCCCAGGCATTGCCAAGTGTCAGCAGACATAACATCAGCAGCGAGGGTAAAGCGCTCAGGAAAGGCATCGTCAGCTCCATCGACACACCGGTTTGCAAGGCGCAACCGGGAAAACACAACCGTCGAAAAAGCATAGCCGCCTGCCGGGGATTTACCCGGCTGATCGAGCCGTTAGCGCAAAGTCGAGTGTGGCAATGTGTTGCGATGTGCTATTTCAAGGCATGCTTGTTTCAAATCATTTTCGAGAGGCCGTCATGTTCAACGCCATCCTGATCGACAAAGACGACAGCGGTTATCGCGCCAATCTTCAGCAAATCGATGAGCAGCAACTGCCCGAAGGCAATGTCAGCGTGAACGTCGCGTACAGCACCCTGAATTTCAAAGACGGCCTGGCGATCACCGGCAGCAGCCCGGTAGTACGCAAGTTTCCCATGGTGCCGGGGATCGATCTGGCGGGGACTGTCGAGTCCAGTTCCCATGCTGATTTCAAGGCGGGCGATCGGGTGCTGCTCAACGGTTGGGGCGTCGGTGAAAGCCACTGGGGCGGACTGGCGCAAAAGGCCCGGCTCAACGGTGACTGGCTGATTCCACTGCCCGAAGCTTTCACCCCGGCGCAAGCCATGGCCATCGGCACCGCCGGCTACACGGCGATGCTGTGCATTCTGGCGCTGGAGCGCCATGGCGTGACGCCGGATCACGGTGAAGTGTTGGTCACTGGCGCCAACGGCGGGGTCGGCAGCTTTGCCATCGCCTTGCTCAGCAAGTTGGGATACCGCGTGGTGGCATCCACCGGCCGCGTGTCCGAGCATGAATATCTGGAGCAATTGGGCGCTGCCGAAATCATCGATCGCGCCACCTTGTCCGAACCGGGCAAGCCATTGGCGAAGGAGCGTTGGGCAGCGGTGGTCGATTCGGTCGGCAGCCATACATTGGCCAACACTTGCGCCAGCACGCGTTCGGAAGGCGTGGTTGCGGCATGCGGGTTGGCGCAAGGCATGGATTTCCCGGCCTCGGTAGCGCCGTTCATTCTGCGCGGCGTGACGCTGGCTGGAATCAACAGCGTGACCCAGCCCAAAGCACGCCGTATCGAGGCCTGGGACCGGCTGGCCAAGGATCTGGATATCTCATTGCTGCAATTGATCAGTCACGAAATCAGTTTGAGCGAAGCCCTTGAGGCTGCGCCCAAACTGCTCGCCGGGAAACTGCGGGGCAGGGTGGTGGTCGACGTCAATCGTTGAGTTCGCGCTCAAGCAATTGGCGTTTGCGCTCGACGCCCCAGCGGTAGCCGGAAAGGTTGCCATCGCTGCGTACCACGCGGTGGCAGGGAATCGCCACCGCCAAGCGGTTGGCCCCGCAAGCCTGGGCCACCGCACGCATCGAAGTCGGCGCGCCGATACGTTGCGCGATTTCGGCATAACTGGCGGTGCTGCCTGCGGGAATCTCCCGCAGCGCCTGCCAGACCCGCTCCTGAAACGCGGTGCCGCGTATATCCAGCGGCAAGTTCAGGCCCGTCGCGGGCGCTTCGACAAAACCGACGACGCTGGCGATCAACTGTTCAAATTCGCGGTCGGCGCCGATCAGGTTGGCCTTGCGAAACTGATCCTGCAGGTTGCAGACCAGCTGATGCGGATCGTCGCCGAGCAGAATCGCGCAGATCCCCCGTTCGCTTTGCGCCACCAGAATCGCCCCAAGCGAGCATTGGCCAACGGCAAAGCGGATGTCGTTGTTCTGCCCGGCGGCGCGGTAGTCGGTGGGCTTCATGCCCAGCAGTTGATCGGCTGATTCGTAGAAGCGGCTGTTGGAATTGAATCCGGCGTCATACAGCGCGTCGGTCACCGAGCCGCCGTCCGCCAGGCGTGCACGCAGCTTGCGTGAACGATGCGCCATGGCGTAAGCCTTGGGCGTCAGGCCGGTCGCGGCTTTGAATACTCGATGGAAATGAAAAGGGCTGAGGCCCGCGCTGGCGGCGAGGCTGTCGAGCGCGGGCAATGTCTCGCACGCTTCGATTTGCCGGCAGGCCGCTGCGATGATCGCCGCGTGCTGCGCGTCATTCTGGTCCTTGCTGGCGCGTTTGCTCGGCCGATATCCGGCAGCTTCGGCCATTTCGGCTGTTTCGAAAAATATGACGTTCTGCGGTTTCGGCAAACGCGCAAGGCTGCTCGGTCGGCAATAAACGCCGGTGGTTTTTACTGCGTAGACAAACTGCCCGTCCGCACGCGGATCGCGCGCCACCACGGCGGCCCAGCGTGGATCGTCTTCAGTTCTGATCGTCTTCGAAAGCGTGTCCATGAGAGGGAATCCGTTGACCTGTTTGAGTCAGGTTAACCAGCATCGTAACCCGCGACACTCCGCGCCTTGCGGTCAAACTTTTACTGATCGCCAGCAACGCGGAAGGTGATGTTGATGCGGCGTTCGCCCAAGAGCGGGTGATGGCCGGGTTTGACTGGCAGCACGCCGTGATAGCGCAGACGGTCCACGCCGCCCCAGACCACCATGTCGCCATGCAGCAGCGGGATGCGCCGGGTTTTATCGCTGCGTTCAAAACCGCCAAACAGAAACATCGCCGGCAACCCCAGCGACAACGAAACGATGGGCGCGGCATAACCCTTTTCGTCCTTGTCCTGATGCAGCGACATCTTGGCGCCGGGGACGTATTGGTTGATCAGGCAGGAGTCGGCCTGAAAATCCGGGAAGCCGGCGCGTTTCGCCGCCTCGTGGGCCAAATCGGCAAACACCGCCGGCATCGATGGCCACGGCAAGCCGCTGAGAGGATCGACGCTGGAATAGCGGTAACCGCTGCGATCAGTGATCCAGCCCAACTGCCCGCAACTGCTGGTGCCAACCGACATGCTGAAACCGCCGGGCGTGACCATGTGGCGTAGCGGGGCGGCGGCAAGAATGGCTTCGAGCTCGGTCAGCAGTTGCTCGACCTGCGGCAAGGCGAATCCGCGCAGCACCCACGATTGTTCGCCGATCTGCTCGGCGCGGGCTTGCTGTACGGGTTCGTTGTCGGCGAACAGGTCAAACGTGGTCGGTTGCATGATTCGGTTACAGCGCTTTGCTGACCTTGATGTCACTGAGTTCTTCGTCAGCGTGCATTTTCTTCAGCGCCGCTTTCGCTTCCTCGTCAGTGCCGGTTTCCAGTTCAGCGAATTCGAAACGCTGTTCACCGTCCAGTTTGTACTTGATGACGTATTTGGTTTTTTGCGCCACGGTCATGTTTCCCTTTCAGAATAGGCTGTGCGTCTCAGCTCAGTTTAGTGCTGGAGCGACGGATGATCTTGATCGAGTGGGTCAGCGTCGGCTTGCGAGTCACGCTGATTGCGCGGCGGTTGACGGTGTCGATGGTGATGTTCCAGAAGCCGGTGCTCGGCGCGGTGATACGCGCCGGGAAAGTGTCGAACGCGCCGCCGTGGTAGGTGTGACGGCCGCCGTTTTTGAAGCTGCGGAAGTTGGCGTCGTTCATCAAACGGATGTTGCACATCTGCGAGCATTGGATGACGACGATGTCGTCTTCGTTGAGGTGCTCGCGCTGGTGAATGAATTTCATGGGCGCCTCCAGAAGGGCTTTTTCTACTAAATCAAAACGATAGCTTGTCGATGGGCGCAGTTTATCAGCCCGCACGGGTTATTATCTGGCCGTCGGGCGTTGCTTTGACAAATTTTGAACAGAACTTCGCCATGGCAGGCGGGTTAAATGCACAAGGCCCCGGAGAAAAGTGGCATTTGTGCTGTCGGACGGTCTTTGACGGAGGATTCATATGAAGTGGGGTGTGGTGTGTGTGCCGTTGATTCTGGCGATGGCCGGTTGTGCAAATGTTTCCGAAATCAATGAAACGCTGCCAACCATGAGCGTGATCTCCGGCAAAAAGCCCCAGGAGTATGCGCAGTGTCTGACCGACAAGCTCGCTGACAGTCGTGGTGCGTTGCAGGTGCAGCCGCAGAAGGACGGAGTACGAGTCATCGTCCCGGGCAAGCTTTCTTCAGGCCCGGCAGCCGTGTTTGATATCGAAGATCGCGCCGGCGGCAGCAGCATCAAGCTGCATGAACGCATGTCCAATGTGCCGGTTCGCCCTCACGATGTGCAGAAAGCCGCGAACGCCTGTATTTCCGGCTGATAGACTAGCGAACATCAGCACCCGATGCCGTCACAGTCCTGCTGTGGCGGCATTGTCATTTATGGAGTCGCGATGAAGCGAGAGCATGTGCGGGAGCGCCACGCAGAGGGCCTTATCTCTGCCACCCATGTCATCCAGAACCCGGCGAATCCCGGTGAATGGATCGTGTTTTTCAAGAAGAGTGCAGGTCGCAGCTACTTTTTGGTGGATGACAATGACGAAGTCGAGTCCTTCAATCGGCTCGATGATCTGATCGAGGTCGTCCGTGGCCTCGGGATCAAGTTCGCCGAAATCCACATGTAAGGCTTACTTGCAGACGACCACGACGTTGCGGGTCTTGTAATTGCCAACGTCAACGCCGAGGGTTTTGTCATCTTCCTTGGGCGCCGGCGTGCCATCGGTGCCGACGATGCGATAACCGGTGCCAGCGCAGGAGGCATCGGCCTTTTCGTAGCACATGGCCCAGGAGTTGGCTTCGCCGGAACAGTCGATGCTCAAACCCTGTTCGCCATTGTTCAGATAGGTGGGCTGCGAAGTGGCACAGCCGCTCAATACCAATACCGCGAGAAGCGGCTGCAGTTTGTTCAGGTTCATGGTTACGTGATCTTCAGTTGGATGACTGGATGCTCTGACAGCGCCGCGATGAAAAGGTTATAGCGATTGGCCACTTGTTTGCCAACAAGGCACAAAAAAGCCCTGCGTTCTGGCAGGGCTTGGCGCAAGTGCTGGCAGGATCAGTCCTGATCTTTGCCGCGGCGCTTGGAAGAAGCAGGTGTATCGGTGAACACCGAGGCTACATCCGTCGCCATCTGCTCGCTGTCGAAAGGCCCGGCGATATGTTCGCCATTAGTGGTTGTCAGCGTCCACTTGCCGTCTTTCTTGTCGATCACATACCCGTTGATGATTTTTACCGCAGCCATCTGGTCATTCTCGTTCGGTGGTTCAAAGGCGCCATGATAGCGGCAAATGCTCGCATTGGGGGCTGATAAGCGTATGGTGATCCTGTTTGCCCGGATCTTGAGCTACGCTGACTCCGCCGCTGAAATACCCGGATGGAACTATCCGCGCGAATATTTCTCTATGTTGGCATCGGTTAGCCAGCGCGGGGCATTGTAAGGCGCACGCCGCCTGATTAGACTGCCTCGAAACTCGTACACACAGCCTTTTCAAGGACTTATATGATCAAGAAATGCTTGTTTCCAGCAGCCGGTTACGGCACTCGCTTCCTCCCAGCGACCAAAGCCATGCCTAAAGAAATGCTGCCGGTGGTAAACAAGCCACTGATCCAGTACGGCGTTGAAGAAGCACTGGACGCGGGCCTGACTGAGATTTCCATCGTCACCGGCCGTGGCAAGCGTGCTCTGGAAGACCACTTCGACATCAGTTACGAGCTGGAAAACCAGATCAAGGGCACCGACAAGGAAAAGTACCTGGTCGGCATCCGCAAGCTGTTGGACGAGTGCTCGTTCTCCTACACCCGTCAGACCGAAATGAAAGGTCTGGGCCACGCGATCCTGACTGGCCGCCCGCTGATCGGTGACGAACCGTTCGCCGTGGTCCTGGCGGACGACCTGTGCGTCAACATCGATGGCGACGGCGTGCTGACCCAGATGGTCAAGCTGTACAAGCAGTTCCGCTGCTCGATCGTCGCTATCCAGGAAGTCGATCCGCAGGAAACCAACAAGTACGGCGTAATCGCTGGCGAAATGATCCGCGATGACATCTACCGCGTACACAGCATGGTCGAGAAGCCTAAGCCGGAAGACGCGCCGTCGAACCTGGCGATCATCGGTCGCTAC
>Ga0308161_1000389_pt1 | contig 73730 bp, 70 predicted proteins | sample PhyFR2_FD_201034 | JGI IMG/M metagenome (GOLD analysis project Ga0308161, IMG submission 201034) | Phyllosphere microbial communities from UC Gill Tract Community Farm, Albany, California, United States - DLSLF.R2 | ecosystem: Host-associated > Plants > Phyllosphere > Unclassified | place: USA...
GACCGCCGCGCCCGCCAGGAGCCGCTTCGAATTCAGGGATGTCTTCATGTCTGGTCCTCACTGTCCTCGGCGTCGCTGTCGATGGCGGAAAAAACTGATGCGCATTCGTCCTGTTCGTGATACGTTACCCGCGTAGATCACTGGGGTACAGGGGGTCTCGGAATCGTTCTGAGGGGCACGATTCCGGGGCCTCCTTTCATGTTGACACCCGTAGACCCGCGATGGAAGACTCGGGCGCATGGCGTTCACCTTGGGGATCGTCGGCGCGGGCCAGTTCGCTGGCCAGTTCGCGACGCTCTTCCACCATCATCCCGGCGTGTCCGCGGTGCACATCACCGATGTGATCCCCGCACGTGCCGATGAGCTCGTGCGCGCCGTGGGCCTGGCCGGCACCTTCGCATCCTTCGACGAGATGCTGGCGTCCCCCGAGATCGACGCGGTCGCCATCTTCACGCAGCGCTGGACGCACGGTCCGCTCGTGGTCAGAGCGCTGCGCGCGGGCAAGCACGTCTACTCCGCGGTGCCGATGGCGATCTCGGTCGACGAGATCGCCGCCATCATCGAGGCGGTCCGCGAGACCGGCCTGACCTACATGATGGGCGAGACCAGCTACTACAACCCGTCCACCGTGTTCGCCCGTCAGAAGCTCGCCGAGGGCGCCTTCGGTCGGCTCTTCTACGGCGAGGGCGACTACGTGCACGACATGGACCTCGGCTTCTACGAGGCGTACCAGTACTCGGGCGGCGAGAACTGGAAGGCCACCGCCAGCTACCCGCCGCTGCTCTACCCGACCCATTCGATCGGCGGGGTGCTCGGCGCCTGGCCCACGCACGCCACGGCGGTCTCGGCCATCGGCGTCGTGGATCAGCGCGGTGACGGGGTGTTCGACCGCGTAGTGAGCCAATTCGACAACGACTTCTCCAACGCGACCGCACTGTTCGAGCTCGCCGCGGGCGGATCGATGCGCGTCAACGAGTTCCGCCGCGTCGGCTACCCCTCGCACCTGCGCGAGTCACGGTTCCGCTGGTTCGGCACCGAGGGCTCGTTCGAGCAGCTGGCGCTCACCACGGTGTGGCAGGACAAGACCGGCGTGGAGGACATCTCGCACCTCATCGACACGCATGCGTCGGTGGCGCACGACGATCCGTCGCTCGCAAACGTGGCCCCCGCGCTGCGCGACGCGTTCGTTTCCGGCTACGCCGCGATCCACGAGACCGAGCGCGCCCGCATCCCCGCGGAGCTCATCCCCTTGCACAACGGTCACGAGGGCAGTCACCATTTCCTCGTGGATGATTTCGTGCGGGCCGTGAACGAGAACACGCTGCCGCCGGTGAACGCCTGGCAGGCGGCCAGGTTCACCCTTCCCGGCGTGATCGCGCACGAGTCCGCCCGTCGCGGCGGGGAGCGCCTCACGATCCCCGACATGGGAGACGCGGATGCCCGCTGAGCGCCGCTCGCGCTCGGTGACCCGCGCCGACGTGGCCCGCTACGCCGGCGTGAGCACGGCGGTGGTCAGCTATGTGCTCAACGACGGACCGAAGGCTGTCGCCCCGCTCACGAAGGAGCGGGTGCTCGACGCCGTGCGGGTGCTGGGCTACCGTCCGAACGCCGCCGCCCGCGCGCTGTCGATGGGCGCCGCCGACATGTTCGGCCTGCTCGTGCACGACAACCGAAGCCCGTTCTTCGCCGAGCTCTGCCATGCCCTCGACCAGGCGACGGCGGATGCCGGCCGATCCCTGCTGATCGTGAACTCCGACCGCACGCAGACCTCCACGTCCGAGCAGATCCGCGACCTGCTGTCACGCCAGATCGGCGGGCTGATCATCGCCGACGTCCTCACCGCGGGCGAGCAGTCGCTGGTGGAGTCGCTCGGCATCCCCGCCGTCGTGATCGGGCAGTTCGGCGAGACCGACGGTCTGCACAGCGTCGGCGTGGACTTCTCGGTGGGTGCCCGCGAGGCGACCGAGCACCTGATCGGACACGGCTACCGCGAGATCGCGTTCGCCGGCAGCGCGGCCCGGTACGACGCGCGCGAGCGCGGCTGGCGCGAGGCGCTCACCTCCGCGCACCTGCCACTGGGCCCGCTGGTGCACACCCCGTTCACCTATCAGGGCGGGTACGACGCGGCGGTGGAGCTGCTCGACGGGGCGGTACGGCCCCGGGCAGTGCTGGCGGCATCCGATCAGATCGCGATCGGCATGCTCACCGCCTTCGGCGAGCGCGGCATCCGCGTGCCCGACGACATCGCGATCGTGTCCTTCGACGGCACCGTCGTCGCCGACTTCGTCTGGCCGCGGCTCACCACGGCGGTGCAGCCGTTGGAGCAGATGGCGGATGCCGCGGTGCGGCTGCTCCTGGAGCCGGACGCCGTGCGCGATCACCGCGCATTCCGCACGCGGCTGCGCGTCCGCGAGTCCTGCGGCTGCCCGGCATCCGCCTGAGATCGGGCGCGCACGCGCGACGGTGCCCGAGCGCGGCTCAGGCGACGGGATCGCCGAGCTCGTCCAGCAGAGCGGCGGCCTCCGCCGCGCCGCGTCCCCATCGGAAGGGTGACACGGTCGGATCGCCGGTGATCCAGAACCGCCAGGGGAACGCGCTGGTGCCCGCGACGCCGGCCACACCGACGCGCGGGCCGGCGGACACATCCGCCAGCGGCTCGTCGAGCAGCAGCAGCCGGGCGACGGCTCCGTTCAGCTCGGCACCGGCCACGAAGTCGATGCCGTCGTGCAGCGCATGCCGCAGGCCGACGGCCTGGCCCAGCCGCCCCGGACCGCGGGCGAGATCGCGCAGCGTCATGCGGGCGAGCGGGGTCGCGACGCCGCGGCGCGCAGCCGCGGCATCCGTCCCTCCGACCACCTCCCCGGCGCGCAGCAGCACACCGCCCGCCTCGCCCTCCGGGCCGCACACGACGTTGACGCAGGAGTGGATGCCATGGCTGAGGTACACGTAGAGGTGACCGGGCTCACCCCACATCGTGGCATTGCGTGCGGTCGGTCCCATCCGCGCGTGCGAGCCGGGATCGGGCACGGCGCCGGTGCCCTTGCCGTGGTACGCCTCGACCTCGGTGATCCGCAGCCGGGTCTCGACGCCGTCGACGACGGTGACCAGCTGCGCGCCGAGCAGCCGCGGGGCCACGTCCACTGGCAGGTCGACCAGCTCGGCGCGATCGGCGAGATGCGTCATGCCTCCTCCTCGGCGGTCGGCGCTGCGAGCGCTCACGGGTGAGGCGCCTGCGCGCACCAGGAGATGTCGAAGCCGTTCAGCGTGGGCAGTTCCCGCTTGCCGTCGAGGTCGATCAGCTGCGTGTGCAGCGTGCCGGGCAGCGGCAGCAGCAGCTCGTCGTAGGGGTTGCTCGGCAGGTCGGGCGCGACCACCACAGCCGCGTACTGCCCGCTGGGCGACACGCACGTCTGCACGATGGCATCCGAGCCGCTGACCTCGGTGACGATCTTCGCGGTGCCCTTGTCGTCGACCCGCACGACGGCCTGGCCGGTGGGCATGCCGCCCTCGTCGCGCTGGGTGACGTGACGCACCGTGCCGCCGGGGAACGGCACGATCGCGTCGGCGTCGCCGTAGTCCGGCGTCGAGGCCGGCAGCGGCGTCTCCGAGCCGTCCGTCAGGTCGACCTGCATGATGCTCCCGTCGGCCCGCTCGACGATGGCGGTGTAGGTGCCGCGGCTCACGCCCAGGATGCTGGCGGCGACACCCATCGACTTCACCGCACCGTCGGAGCGGACGTCCTGCAGACCCAGGGCTCCGTCGAAGTCGACGAACAGCAGCGACGAGGTGTCCGGCACGAACTGCCACTCGGCGACACTGGCCTCCTTGCCGCCCACCTCCACGATGCGGGGCTTCCCCTTGCCGTTCAGCGACTGCGTGACCAGCACGCTCGCCCGCCCGGAGGTCTCGGTCAGGTCGCGGTCGGAGTAGCTGTAGCCGACGTAGCCACCGCGGTCGGAGAGCTGCACCGAGGACACGAAGCCGACGCCCGGGAGCTTCAGCTCGCGCTGATGGGAGCCGTCCAGATCCATGACCATCAGCCGCGAGCCGCCCTTCTCCTCGACGGCCACGACCAGGCTGTTCCCGCTGACGCGGTAGTCGTCGATGCGCGGGTGCTCGAACACCGGCTTGGCGCGCTCACCGGTGAGGTCGGTGCTGAAGATCTTGTCGTCCTTGCCGCCGGGCGCTCGCTGCAGCAGCAGGATGCGGGATGCCGGAGTGCGGAACGTCGTGGCCAGGTCGGATGCCGGTCCGCCTCCCGCGCCGACGACGCCGGACACCTTCACGGAGTACGTGGTGTCGTCGTTCAGCGCCGTGGTGAAGCGGATGCCGATGCTGCGCCCCGCCGCGTCGACGGTGAACGGGACAGCGGGCGTGACGCTGACCTGCTTCGCATCGAGCGAGTCGACCCGCTGGTTCAGCGTGAGGGTGAGGCGGCTGCCCGACGTCTGGATCGCCTGTGCCGCGTTCACGGACGTCGACGAGATCCGCGGCCCCTGGGTGAGGCTGACGACGCCGAGCGCCGCCACCACCAGGGCGAGCACGCCGAGCACCGAGAACAGCGCCAGAGCGAAGCGACGGCTGCGGGGCCGGGTCTCGGTGCGAGTTGATGCGGGCTCGGGGGCGAGCTCGGTGTGCGTCGCGCGGCGCCCGCGGACGGGTCCCGGCACACCGGGCTCCCGGGGGCCGGGCTCGGGGACGGCGAGGCCGGTCGTGATGGGCGACGTGGGAGCGGGGATCACCGGGAGCGGATGCCGGTCGGCGGGCTCGTCCTCGTCGGTGACGGGCTCGGCGGACGCGTTCTTGTCGATGACGGGATCGACGGGCTCGGCGGGATGGGCGGGCCCCAGATCGGGGGCCGACACGCCAGATTCCGGACGAATCCCGCGAATCGGTCCGACATCTGGCGTGTCGGCCCCCGGAGTGTGACCGGGCAGGTCGGCTGCGTCGGTGGTCGCGGGCGTCGGAAACGGCTGCTCCGGATGCTGCGAGACGGGAGCCGGCCACGCCGGGCGGGGGACGATCCCGGGTACGGGATGCCGGATGGTGGGCGGCGCAGCCGGGGGTGCAGGCGGCGGTGCAGCGGTCGCCTCTTCAGACGTCGCGGCACGCCAGGACTCCTCTGCACGGGCTGCCGTGGCACCCGGATCGCCCTCGGAGTGCTCGGCAGCGGAGGGCTCGGCCGCGCCGGCAGCCTCCGGGTCCTGTGCGGGTTCAGCCGCCTCCGCCGCGGCACGCAGGGCACGCAGCTGAGCCCGGGTGAGCGGAGCCTCGCCGTCAGTACTCATAGGGGTCCTTCGGCTCGGCGACCTTCTTCACCGACGTCGGCTCGATGCGCAGGGTGCCGTCGGCCTCCGCGCGCACGGTGCCCGTGACCTCGATCCACTGGCCGGTCGAGTACTTGCCCGCCACACCGCCGACAGGGACGGTGGCAGGCTGCGCGTCGATCACGCAGTGCGTGATGATCATGCGGGTGAGGCCGGCCTCTCCCCCCTTGCCCGGCGTGACGAAACCGGTCAGGGTGACCGAGGCGCCGTCGTACTCCTCGGGGCGGGTCGAGGTGGCGAACGCGCTCGCCCAATCGCCCACGCCGAACGTCGTGGTGTCCGCGACACCGAGCGTCACGTCATCCGCACCCGCGAAGAGCACCGGGTTCTCCCCCGCGCGCGACACCGCCAGCTGGGCGGAGAGGGATGCCGGTGGCAGCAGCAGCGCAGCGAGCACGACAGCCGACGACACGATGCCGCCGGCCACGACGCCCGCCGTCTGCAGCACCCGCCGGCGATGCGCCGCAGCATCCGGGCCCGAGGCTCCGTGAGTGTGGTCGTGGTCGCCCTCCACGCCGAGCGGCAGGGTGCACGACCAGATCGCTGCGGCGAGCATCACCACCGCCGCCAGGCACGCGAACCACACGGTGTCGGGGCTGATGTACATCGTCAGCCGTCCGGCGACGGCGAGCCCGAGCGTCACGACCGCGACCACGGTCGCAAGGCCCAGCCCGAGCCAGCGGGAGGCCAGGGCGTGCAGGCGGCGGGGCTCGTCCACGTGATCAGCCAAAGACGTTCACCCCGATCCCGATGGCGCAGGCGCTGAGCACGACCAGGCCCACCAGCCCGGCCAGTACTCGCGCGACGAACGTCGTGCGCAGCAGGGCGAGCATCTTCACGTCGACCAGCGGTCCGACCAGCAGGAACGCGATGATCGCGCCCGACGAGAACGTCGACGCGAACGACAGCGCGAAGAACGCGTCCACGTTCGAGCAGATCGCCACGGTCATCGCGAGCGCCACCATCGCCAGGATCGACAGCACGGGGTTCGACCCGATCGCCAGCAGCACGTCGCGCGGGACGAGCACCTGCACCGCCCCGGCCAGCGCCGAGCCGATCACGAGGGCCGGCATCACGGCACGCAGCTCGACCAGGAACTGGATCAGGCTGCGCCGGGTCGGCGAACCGGGCTCATGCACCACCTGCTCGCAGGTCTCGACGAACCGCTCCGTGAGCAGCGACTGCGGGTCGGGATGGCGGCTGTAGATCCAGCCGATCAGGTTCGCGATCAGGTAGCCGCCCACGAGGCGCGCGATCAGGATGCCGCCGTCCCAGCCGAACGCCGCGTGGGTGGTGAGGATCACGATCGGGTTCACGATGGGAGCCGCCACGAGGAATGTCAGCGCCTCCGCCGGAGCCAGCCCGCGCATCATCAGTCCACGGGCGAAGGGCACGTTGCCGCACTCGCACACGGGGATGAACATGCCCAGCAGTGACAGCACGGCGCGACGCACCCAGGCGTTCTGGGGCAGCCAGCGCTGCACGGCATCCGCGGGCAGCCACACCTGCACCACGATCGACAGCACCACGCCGAGGATCACCCACGGCAGCGCCTCGATCAGCACGCTGAGCGTGAGGGTGAGCCCGTCCTGAGCGCGGTCGGGCAGCGCCTTCGTGAACAGATTCGGCACGAAGACGTCGATGAGCACCAGCACCGCGAGGATGCCGACTCCGATCCCGATCGCCCGTCCCGTGGGAATGCGCCGGGGTGGATGCCGATGGGCGTGCACCGCACCGGAGGATGCCGTCTCCGGCATCCGGGACGGGGCTGAGGTCACTCGCCCGCTCCTGCGGGCTCTGTCTCGCTCGCGAGCCGTGCGGCGCATTCGGCGCACAGGCCGAAGATGTCGACGACGTGCTCGGCCTGCGTGAAGCCGTACGCGGCGGCGGTGCGCTGCGCCCACTGCTCGACGTCCTTGGCCTCGATCTCGACGGCGCGTCCGCAGGAGCGGCAGATCAGGTGGTGGTGATGTCCCTGGGTGGAGCAGGCGCGGTACAGCGCCTCGCCCTCGGGGCTCTGCAGGGAGTCGGCCTCACCGGATGCCGCGAGCCCGGCGAGCGCCCGGTACACGGTGGCCAGGCCGATGCCGGTGTTGGCCTGTCGCAGATCGGCGTGCAGGGTCTGCGCGCTCACGAAACCGCGCGCGTCGGTGAGCGCATCGCGCACGCGCTCCCGCTGCCAGGTGTTCCGCTGAGCCATGCCTCGAGTCTAGGCCGGGCGCCTGTGAGCCGCTCAGAGACGATCGTCCGAGGGCGCGTGTCTCAGAAACGGCGAGTGGATGCGGCACGCACCCGCCCTTTCTGAGACACGCGCGCATTCGTGTGCCACAACGAGCGGGTCGCAGCCCGCCTCTCCCGCCAGTTCTGAGACAGGCGGCGCCACTACAGCCGGCCGGGGGCACCCGCAGCACGCGGCGGTCAGGCGCGGGCGGTCTCGTCCTCGTCGAGCTCGGCCTCTTCGACGTCGTCCTCGTCGGAGTCGGCCTCATCCTCGTCGGTCGCATCGGCCTCGATCAGGTCGTCGAGTTCCGCCTCCAGGGCATCGTCGGGCTCGGCATCCGCCTCGACCTCGGGAGCGGCGGCGTCCGGCGCCGGAGCGGATGCCGGCTTCGCCAGCACTCCCTCGGGACGGATCAACTCGCGCACCTCGGCCATGAAGCTGTTCAGCTGCTGCTGCTGCCAGCGCAGCTGGCGAGTGCGGTCCTCGGCATCCCGCAGTGCGGCGGTGGCGTGGCCGGTGACCGAGTCGATGATCTTCTGCGCCTTGACGCGGGCGCGGTCGAGGGTCTCGCGCGAGCGCACCTGCGCCTCGGCCTCGATGGCCTGCGCCTGGCTGCGCATCAGGCGCTCGTAGTCCTCGGCCTTCGCCGAGATGCGCTGCGCGTGCTCGAGCGACGCGGCCACCTGCTCGTTGGCGTCGGTGGTGATGCGCTCGGCGTGCGCGACGGCCTGGTTGTGCAGCACCAGGAACTCCTGCTGCGCGTCGTCCTGACGGCGGGTGAGGGTCTCCTCGAATTCCAGCACGCGCGCGTTCATCTCGCGGACCTCGCGCTCGGCATCCGATCGCTGATCGGTGGTCTCACGGGTGACCATGGCGCGCAGCGCGGCAGCGCCCTTCTCGGCCTCGGTGCGCACGGTCGCGGCCTCGCGCTCCGCCTGCGTGACCTTCTCCGCCGCGTGCGAGGACTCGCGCTCGAGACGCGCCTGGTGCGCGGTCAGCTCGGTGTCGATCTTCAGCCGCACCTGGTCCGCGTCGTGCTCGGCCTGCGCGGTGATGCGGGCGACGTCGGCGGCGAGCTCGGCTCGCTTGGACTCGGCCTCCTCGCGTGCGGCCTGCAGCAGGCGCTCGGCCTGGGTGGCGGCGTTGTGGATCAGCACGCTCGCCTGGTCCTCGGCCACGCGCAGCACGGCCTCGAACTGCTGGCGGCTCTGCGGCTCGTCGGCGCCCTTGGGAGCATCGCTCAGCTCGGTCGCGAGGGTGCTCACCTGCGCGGCGGCATCCTCGGCCTGCGCCCTGGCGGCGGCGAGCTCGTCCTCCAGCCGGGCCAGGCGGGCGTCGTTGCCGGCGACGGCGTCGGCGAGCGCACGCGCATGGTCGGCGCGCAGCGCCTCGAGGGCGTCGCGGTGGCGGGCATCCGCGGTCTCCCGGTCGGCACTGAGGCGCGCGACCTGGTCGCGCAGGGTCGCGAGGGCGGCATCCACTTCGGCCTTGTCGTAACCGCGGAACGCCTGCGTGAACGACGCATGCTCCTTGCCGGGGGCGGAGGTCAGCAACTGGTCGAAGAAGTCGCCGCTCTGCGCATTGTCGGACTCGTGCGTCTCGCTCACCGGACGTCACCCTTTCTGAAGCAGTCGTTCCCCCGCGTCAATGATGGCATCCCGGCCCTTCCGCCGATGCCACGATTCCTCGCGTTCGCGCCCTGTTTCCCGGATGTGTCAGGAGCGGATGCCGGCGATGATCGCATCGACGGCGGATGCCGCCAGGCGGCGCTGCTCGGATGCCGGCACGGCGGCCAGCGGACCGTGCAGGCAGAGCTCGGCGAACCCGTGCACGGTGGCCCAACACGACCAGGCGGCGGAGGTCGCGTCGTCCGCGGCCACCTCGCCCGCCTCCACCAGGTCGGAGAGCGCGTCGGCGAGTGCACGGAACGCCGGAGTCGCGGCCACGTCGCCCGGCCCGAGCCGGCGCCCGCCGAAGAACGCGACCGAGAACCACCCCGGCTCGGCCAGCGCGAAGTCGACGTACGCCAGGCCGACGGTGCGCAGGCGCCCCGCGGCATCGGCATCCGGCACCGGTGTCATGCCCTCCGCCACGCGGGCGAGGATCGCGGCGGCCACGGCCTCGCGGAGCGCCTCCCGGTTCGGGAAGTGCCGGTAGGCGGCGTTCGGCGAGACGCCGGCGCGGCGGGTGACCTCGCGCAGGGTGAGCGCCTCGAGGCCGCCCCCGCGGGTGAGCTCGAGCCCGGCGTCGACCAGTGCGACGGCAAGGTCGCCGTGATGATAGGCCAACCCCTTGTCCTCTCGCCGAAGGATGTGTACGGTGTGAACATATCAGATGTGGACGCCGTGAACATAGGAGTGATCATGACCGCACTGCCCCCTGTCGTCGACGAGCCGACCTGGCGCGAGGCGCTGGCCGAGCTGCGCGTGCGCGAGAAGGCCGCCACCCGCGAGCTCGACGCCATCGCCGCGGCCCGCCGCCGCCTGCCCGCCGTGAAGCTGCCCGAGTACCGGCTGACCGCCGAAGACGGCTCGACCGTCACGCTCGCCGAGGTGTTCGACGGCAGGAGCCAGCTGGTCACCTACCACCACATGTGGAGCGACGGGAACCGCTGGCAGTGCCCCGGATGCACCGGCGCCACGGCATCCTGGACCCGCCCCGACCTGCTCTCGGAGCTGGACGTGCGGTTCGTGATCGTCACGAACGGGCCGATGGACGAGGTGCTCGCGTACAAGAAGCGCGTCGGGAACCAGATGACGTGGTTCTCCTCCGCCGGCAGCACCTTCGGCGCCGACGTCGATGCGGGCCCTGGCGAGGGCTTCGCCTACAACGTCTTCCTGCGCGACGGCGACGACGTCTACCGCACCTGGACCACGACCGGGCGCGGCGCCGAGCAGTTCATGCTGTCGTTCGCGATAGGGGATGTGCTGCCCTACGGGCGTCAGGAGGAGTGGCAGGACGTCCCCGAGGGCTGGCCCCAGGACGAGACGTACAAGCGGTGGCTCTCCTCGAAGGACGTCGCGGCCATGTACGGCGACCCGGACGCCTGAGCCCGCACCCGCCCCGCACCCGCGTCAGGCGAGACGCCGCACGCGGGTGCGGAGGCGCTGCACTCCCCAGCATCCGAGATAGATGAGGAACGAGATCGTCGTGATGTAGGGGCTGACCGGCAGGCTCCCCGCCAGCGCGAGCAGGATGCCACCGACCGCCGACACGAATCCGAACAGCGCGGCCAGCAGCGGCACGGCCACCGGCCCCGCCGACACCCGCATGGCAGCGGCCGCGGGCGTGACGAGCAGCGCGAGCACGAGCAGCGCCCCGATGATGTGCACGCTCACGGCCACGATCAGCCCGAGCAGCACCATGAACAGCAGGCTGACGGCGCGCACAGGCACGCCGCGCGCGGCGGCGGACTCCGGGTCGAGGGAGTCGAAGCGCAGCGGATGCCACATCAGCAGCAGGCCGACGAGCACCGCCAGGCTGATGCCGATCAGCCAGCCCAGGTCGGGGCTGGAGACCGCGACGATCTGCCCGGTGAGCAGTCCGAAGCGGTTGGCCGTGCGCCCCTGCACCAGGGAGAGGAACAGGATGCCCAGGCCCAGGCCGAAGGGCATGAGCACGCCCACGATCGAATTGCGGTCCCGCGCGCGGGAACCGAGGATGCCGATCAGCATGGCCGCCACGAGCGCCCCACCGATCGAACCCAGCACGACGCTCCCGCCGAACAGCAGAGCCGCCGCGGCGCCCGCGAACGAGAGCTCGCTCACGCCGTGCACCGCGAAGGCCAGATCCCGCTGCATGACGAAGACGCCGACCAGCCCGCCGACGATGCCGAGCACGGCGCCGGCGATCAGCGAGTTGGTCAGGAGCACGAGCAGGTCGCCGTAGTCCTGGAACGAGAAGATGTCGCCCCAGTCGAGCATCGGGATCATGCCGCACCTCCCGACACGGGCTCTTCGTGGTCATGGTCGTGATGCGGCTCGGCATCCGGCACACCGACCACCACGAGCCGACCGCCGGTGCGCATCACGAACACCGGCGTGCCGTACAGCGCGCTGAGCACGCTGGTCTGCAGCACCTCGTCGGGTGTGCCGAGCACGAACCGGCCGCCCGCGATGTAGAGGATGCGGTCGACCATGCCGAGGATGGGATTGACGTCGTGCGTGACGAACAGCACGGCGGCCCCGTGCTCGTGGCGCTGCCTGTCGATGATCTCGGTGATGCCGCGCTGGTTGGCCAGGTCGAGGTTCGACAGCGGTTCGTCGCAGAGCAGCAGCATGGGCTGATCGGCGAGCGCCTGCCCGACCCTCAGCCGCTGCTGCTCGCCGCCCGAGAGCAGGCCCACTCGGCGATCGGCGTAGTGCGCGGCGCCCACTCCCTCGAGCAGGGCGTCGACACGCGCCCGATCGTCGCGGCGAGGGATGGGAAGCCCGAACCGCGTCCCCGTCACGCCGAGGGCGATCAGGTCTCGCGCCCGCATGCTCGTGTCCGGGGGCAGCGGACGCTGCTGGGGCACGTAGCCGATGCGGGAGTCGCCCCGACGCACCGGCGTTCCACCGACGCGGATGCTGCCGGCGGACAGCGACTGGAGACCCAGGATGCTGCGCAGCAGAGTGGTCTTGCCGGAACCGGACGGGCCGAGAACCGCGATGAACTCCCCCGGCTGCACCTCCAGGTCGAGCCCCGCCCACAGCTCTCGGCCACCGCGGTGCAGCGCGGCGGCCGAGATGCCGAGTACGGGTGCTCCCGGTGCGGCCGCGCCCGAGGCGCCGGCCGCTGCGGAAGCGCGGCTCATCGGTGGAGAGCGGCGGCGAGGTCCGTGATCGCGGCGTGCATCCACTCAGCGTACGTCTGATCCGACTTCAGCAGCTCGCTGAAGGTCAGCACCGGCACCCCGGCGGCCTTCGCCGCCTGCTCGACCTTGTCGGTCTCGCCGCCACCGGTCTGCGCGTTCGCCAGCACGGCCTTGACCTCTCCGGAGGAGATCAGACGCGTCGTCTCGAGCAGGATGGCCGGCGGCACGTCATTGCCCTCCTCCACGGCGGATGCGAAGCCGTCGGGAGTCACATCGTCGAGCCCTGCGGCCGCCGCCAGCAGCCCGGGCAGCGGCTCGGTCATCACGACCTTCGTGCCCTCGAGCTCGGTGTGCAGCCCCTCCAGCTGGGTCTCGAAGCCGTTGAGCTCGCCGATGAACTTCTTGGACGCCGCCTCGTAGTCGGCCTTGCCTGCCACGTCGAGCTTCACGAGGTCGGTGGTGACCTGCTCCACGACGTGGGTGATGGTGTGCACGTCGAACCACACGTGCTCGTTGAAGCCCTCGATGTGATCGTGACCGGCGTGGGCGTCATCCGCGTCGCCGTGATCGTCGTGCTCGTCGGCGTGGTCGTCGTGCGCATCGCCGGTGGGCTCGGGCGTCGCTGCGTCCTCGTGCTCGTGGGGGTCGCCCGGGTAGTCGTGGGAGAACTCCGCCGCGACGACGACGGGCGCGTCCGAGCCCTCACGCAGGGTCTCCATGAACGAGTCGTAGCCCCCGCCGTTCTCGATGATCAGGTCGGCCTTCTGCACGGCGAGCCGATCGCGGGCGGTGGCCTCGTACGAGTGCGGGTCCTTGGCTGCGTCATCGATCAGGCTGGTGACGTCGGCGCGGTCACTGGCGATCTGCCGCACGATGTCGCCGTACACGTTGGTGGACGCGACAACCTGGACCCGGCCGTTGCCGGACCCGCCGTCCTTCGATCCGTCGGCGGGACCGGCCGCGCAACCGGCGAGGACGAGCAGGGATGAGGCGGCGAGCGCCGCGGAGACCAGGATCTTTCGCATGCCCTCATGCTAATCGTTAATGAGAACCATTATCAACTTGACGTTCTCGGCGACTTATTTTCCGCCCTGTCGCACTTTTATTCTTGCTGTCAGAATCAAAGTCTGCTCCCCCGAAGCAGCCCCGACGATCAGAGGAGATTGCCATGGCACCCGTCGCACACGTGCTTCTCGCCCACGCGCATCCCGACGACGAGAGCTGCGCGACAGGCGGCACCATCGCCCGCCTCCTCGCCGAAGGACACGGCGTCACCGTCGTCACCTCGACCCAGGGTGAGCAGGGCCGGATCGCCGTCCCCGAGCTGCAGCATCTCTCTGTCGACGAGGACGATCAGCTCGGCCCGGAGCGCGCGCGGGAGCTCAGCGACGCCATGACCGCGCTCGGCGTCACGGATCACCGCTACCTGGGCGGAGCGGGCCGCTTCCGCGACTCCGGACGCATGGGCATCCCCGCGAACGACCGGTCCGACTCCTTCTGGCAGGCGGACCTCGACGAGGCGGGACTGCTCATGGCGGAGATCATCCGTGAGACCAGGCCGACCGCCGTCATCACCTACGATCCGAACGGCGGCTACGGCCATCCGGATCACATCCAGACCCACCGCGTCACCATGCGCGGCATCGAGCTGGCCGCCGACGCGTCGGCCGCATCCGGCCTGCCGGTCTGGGACGTACCCCTCGTGTACTGGACGGCCGTTCCGCGCGAGCTGATCGTGGCGGACCTGACCGAGCTGGCCGGGCACGCCGAGGAGCTCGGTCTCTGGGTCGACCCCGACCCCGCCGAGTACCCCGACGGTGTGCACGACGACGACGAGATCGACGTCGAGTTCGATGTCTCCGCGCATCTCGCCGCGAAGACCGCCGCACTCGCCTGCCACCGCACCCAGCTCACCGTCAAGGGCGACTGCTGGGTGCTCGCCTCGGGCCGGGGCATGCGCATCCAGAATCGCGAGTGGTTCATCCGCGTGAAGGGCGGGCGGCGCCGGACCCCCGGATACGAGACCGAGCTGCTCCCGCAGCAGCCGACCACGGAACCGGAGGCCGACTGATGTCCCGCTCCACCCTCGCCCTCGACGACCGCAGCACGCAGCGTGCGCGGGTGGTCGGCGCACTGCACGAACAGCGCAAGAGCCGCTCCGACCTGGTCGAGCAGTTCGGAGTGAGCTCCTCGCTGATCACCAGGCTCGTGCGCGGGCTGATCGACGACGGCATCCTGCGCGAGGTCGGCGCTCAGGCTCAGGCCATCGGGCGTCCGCCCGTGCGCCTCGAGGTCGTCCGCGACCACGGCGCCCTGCTCGCGGTGTCCTGCACGGCCGAGGGGCTGCGTGCGCGCTGCGTCAACCTGCACGGCGGGATCATCGCGGAGACCAGCACCGCCCCGATCGCGGGGGTGGTGAGCCCGGAGTCGATCGTCGAGACCGTCGCGCAGCTGATCGCTCGCACGCCGCGCGTGCTCGGCATCGGCGTGGCCGTCCCGGGCGTGGTCGATGCGGAGACCGGCGACGTCAGCGCCGCCCCTGACCTCGGCTGGACCACGGAGGTGCCGCTGCGCACGATGCTGCGGGAGCGGTTCGGCGTGGTCGTCACGATCGACAACGACGTGAACCTCATGATGGCCTCCGAGCGGCGCACCCTGGACGGTCGCGCAGCCCGCAACGCCGTCTACCTCTATCTCGGCGCCCGCGGCATCGGCGCGGGCATCATCGCCGCGGGACGCCTGATCGAGGGCGACCACGGCGCGGCCGGCGAGATCGGCCTGTCGCCGTTGAGCGCGAACGACCGCACCGACTTCGAGGACACCACCTCCACCCTGGCCATCGCGGCACGGCTGGAGGCCGCAGGGCACACCGGATCCGAGCCCGCGGTGGATCGACTGCTCGCCCTCGCGGATGCCGGCGACCCGGCCGCCGTGCGCATCCGCGCCGACGTGCTGACAGCGTTCTCCCACGCGATCGCCGTGATCACCGCGCTCCTCGACCCGCACGTCATCCTGCTGGGCGGCCATGCCCGGGCGTTTCGCGAGGCGGAGCACCGCGAGATGCTCCAGCCCCTGCGCGGCGAGCTCCCGTTCCTCCCGGACGTGCGATCCGCCCATCCGAAGCCGGATGCCATCCTCGACGCCGCGCTCAACCGCTGCTGGCAGCAGCTTCTGGCCGGAGGTCTATGAGCATCCATCCCACCCGCACCGATCACCACCCCACCCGCGGCACCCGCCGCATCACTTCGATGAGGAAGAACATGAAGGCACACATCACGCGCCGCCGTCTGGCGGCATTCGCAACATTCGCCACCGCCGGAGCCCTGCTGCTGAGCGGCTGCGCCGGCGACGTCGCCCCGCCCAAGAGCGAGGCGCCCACCGACGGCGGCTCGAAGGTCACGCCCAGCGAGAGCCTGACGATCTACACGGGTCGTGACAAGGACGAGGTCGCCTGGGTCGTCTCGGAGTTCGAGAAGGCCAACCCCGACTACGCGGGCAAGGTCACCACGGTGATCGCCGGCGCCCAGGATAACCTCGACCGCATGCGCGCCGAGGCCGGCAACCCGCAGGCCGGCTTCCTCTGGGGCGGCACGCAGCAGCAGTTCGAGCAGGCGGCGAAGGAGGGCCTGCTGGCCGCCTACGAGCCGAAGAACGGCGACGCGGTCGACGCGAAGTACAAGGACCCGAAGAACCAGTGGATCGCGGAGATGCTGCTGCCCGAGGTCATCATCTACAACTCCGACCTGCTGGACGAGAAGTCCGCGCCGCAGGACTGGGCCGACCTCGCCGAGCCGGAGTGGAAGGACAAGATCGTGATCCGCGACGTCATGCCCTCGGGCACGATGCGCACGATCTACGCCTCGATGGTCTACTCGGCTTTCGCGAAGGACAGCAAGCCCGACGCCGGCTACGACCTGCTGAAGAAGATCGACGCGAACACGGTGTCCTACGCCGCGACCCCGGACGACATGTACACCCAGCTCGACCAGGGCACCGGCCAGGTCACGGTCTGGAACATGCAGGACGCCCTGATCCAGCCGCTCAAGAACAACCGGCCGTGGGGCTACGTCATGCCGAAGTCGGGCGCTCCGGTGCTGGTGGACGGCGTCGGCATCATCAAGAACGAGAAGCAGCAGGCCGCCGCCCAGGCGTTCATGGACTTCCTGATGGAGCCCAAGATGCAGGCCAAGCTCGCCACGGACTACTACCAGATCCCCGCGATGGACATCCCCAAGGCGGACCAGCCCGACTGGATGAAGGACTTCAAGCTCAAGGAGATGAAGATCGACTGGGCCGTGTTTGCGGAGCACCAGGACGAGTGGATGACGTACTGGGCCGACAACATCAAGGACAAGGGCTGATCTGACGCATGGTCTCGGTCACACTGAACCAGCTTCGCAAGTCGTTCGCGCGCTCCGGCACCGTCGTCGACGGCATCGACCTGACGATCGCCGACGGGGAGTTCTTCACCCTGCTCGGACCGTCGGGATGCGGAAAGTCGACGACGCTGCGGATGATCGCCGGGTTCGAAGAGCCCGACGATGGCACGATCCACTTCGACGACCGCGACGTGACGTACGCGCCGGCGAACAAGCGCGACGTGGGTCTGGTCTTCCAGAACTACGCGCTGTTCCCGCACATGTCCGTCACGCGCAACGTCGGCTTCGGGCTCGACGTGCGCAAGGTGCAGAAGGCCGAGGCCTCGCGTCGCATCAGCGACGTGCTGGCACAGGTGGGTCTCTCAGCTCAGGCGGGCGCCCGCGTCGACGAGCTCTCGGGCGGGCAGCAGCAGCGCGTCGCGCTCGCCCGGGCGCTCGTCTTCCGTCCTCAGCTGCTGCTGCTGGACGAGCCGATGTCCAACCTCGACGCCAAGCTGCGTCTGGAGATGCGCGGGGCGCTGCGCGACCTGCATGCCGAGACCGGGATCACATCGGTCTACGTCACGCACGACCAGGCGGAGGCGCTCGCGATGTCGACCCGCATCGCGGTGATGAACACCGCCGTCGTGCACCAGGTCGGCACGCCCGACGAGGTGTACAGCCGTCCGCGGACCGCGTTCGTCGCCGGATTCCTCGGGCGCAACAACCTCCTGCCTGCGACCGTTCGCCGGGTGGACGGCGGGCGCGCGTCTCTCGAGCTCGCCGACGGCAGCGCGCTGGAGGTGCTCGTCGAGAACGCGGCGCCGGGCGTCTCGTTCGAACCCGGCTCCGCCCTGATCGCCACGGTCCGCGCAGAGAGCCTGCGCCCGGCGGCATCCGGAGAGACCGCCAACGTCGTCTCCGGCACGGTCGCCGACATCGACTTCGTCGGATACTCGCTGTCCTGCGAGCTCGACACCCCGCTCGGCCGCATCAAGGTCGACCTGACCGGCACCCACGCCCGACCGCAGCGCGGCGACGCCCTGCGCGTCGTGCTGCCGGCGGATGCCGCGTACTGCGTCCCGGCGGAGCAGTGATGACGACGCTGACGAACGCGCAGCGGGTCACCGGCCCGTCGAAGCGCCCGCCGTGGATCCGGCGTCGCTGGTCCACCGTGCTCACGCTCATCCTGCTGATGGTCGTGCTGCTCGGCTATGTGATCGGGCCCATGATCGCCACCGCCCGGCGCAGCGTCTCCCAGGACAAGGCCGCGGTGCTGGGCTTCTCGTTCAAGGCATGGAGCGACTTCTTCGCCAATCCCACGCAGACGTCCGCCATCGGCGGGTCGATCGTGCTGTCGCTGCTGTCTGTGCTGTGCGCGGGCCTGCTCGGGACCCTGGTCGCGATCCTGCTCACCCGGTGGGAGTTCCCCGGCCGCCGCATCTGCCAGGTGCTGGCGCTGCTGCCGATCGCGCTGCCTCCGCTGATGGGCGTGTGGTCGTTCAAGCTGCTCTTCGGCGTCGGCGGGCGCATCCCGTTCGCCATGCAGGAGTGGTTCGGCCTGGACCAGAAGATGTTCTGGCTGCAGGGGCTGGCCGGCGTGCTCATCGTGCACGCCATGACGATGTACCCCTACTTCTTCCTGACCGTCTCCGCGGCGCTCTCCAACGCCGACGCGTCGTTGGAGGAGGCGGCCGAGTCGATGGGCGCCGGCAGGGCCCGGGTCTGGGCCAAGGTCGTGCTGCCGATGCTCACCCCGGCGCTGGTCGCCGGGTCGCTGATCACGTTCATGTCAGCGATGTCGTCGTACACGGCCCCGCTGCTGTTCCAGTACACCGACGTGATGACGCAGCAGATCGTGATCGCGAAGACCAACGGCGACATGCGGCTGGCGTCGATCATCTCCACCACGCTCGCGGTCATCTCCATCGTGTTCCTCGCGATCATCCGCTCCTACGAGCAGCGCAAGGTCTACCGCACGCAGTCCAAGGGCGGCGGACGCAAGCGCTCGACCGTCACCTCCGCCCCGGTGAAGGTGCTGCTGTTCGTGATCGCCGTTCCCACGACGGTGTTCCTCGTGCTGCCGATCATCATGATCGCGGTGCTCTCCTTCACCGCGAAGGGCGGCTGGCTGCGCAGCGTGCTGCCCACCGGCTACACCCTCGAATGGTGGGCCCAGCTCTTCGACGGTGCCGAGTTCTGGCGCCCGGTGACCAATTCCCTGCTGATGAGCGTGATCGCCGTCGGCGGCGCGATGATCCTCGGCGCGGGTGCCGCGTACGTGATGAGCCGCATGCACTTCCGCGGCAAGCTCGCGCTGGACATCGCGATCATGCTGCCCTGGGCACTGCCCGGCACCGTCGTCGCGATCAACCTGATCACCGCGTTCTCCAGCCCGTCGCCGTTCGCGTTCGGTCAGGTGCTCGTGGGCACGTTCGCCATCCTTCCGCTGGCGTACTTCGTGAGGTTCAATCCGCTGATCTTCCGGTCCACGTTCGCGTCGTTCTCGCAGCTCGACCCGAACCTCGAGGACGCTGCGCGCAGCCTCGGCGCCAGCTGGTGGTACGCCTTCCGCCGGGTGGTGCTGCCCCTGATCTCGCGCGGCATCATGGCCGGTGCCCTGCTCGCGTTCGTCGATGGAGTCGGCGAGTTCGTGGCCAGCATCCTGATCTACACCCCCGCCTGGGTGCCCCTGTCGATCGCGATCAACAACGAGAACTATCAGGGCAACATCGGCACCGGATCGGTGTACGGCATGATCCAGGTGCTCCTGGTCCTCGGCGTGCTGATCGTCACCCGCCGCATGGAGGCGAAGCAGGCGCTCGCCCCCGCCCTCTGACACATCCCCCGGATGCCGGCGACACGTCGGCGACCGTCCATCTGAGAGAGAAGAAGAATGAACCGCGACGAGATCATCCAGCGCGATGGAGACGCATTCCCCGGCGAGAGCTACACCACTGCCGTGCTCCGTCCCGCCTACGACCAGGCGAAGCGGATGCTGCTGCCGTCGATGATCGAGATCCACCGTGCGCACCTGGTGATGCTGCACGAGGCGGGCATCCTGAACGACGCGGATGCCGCGGCGATCGCGCGCTCGATCGACGAGCTCGACCTCGACGCCCTCGCGGCCAGCGAGTACAACGGGCAGTTCGAGGACCTGTTCTTCACCGTCGAGCACGAGATGATGCGCATCGGCGGCGAGGTGACCGGCAGCCTGCACACGGCCCGCAGCCGCAACGACATGGGGATGACGCTGTACCGCATGGTCATGCGCCGTCAGCTGCTGCGGGTGCTGGATGCCGCCGGCGAGCTGTACGAGACGCTCGTGCGCCTGGGCGCGGAGCACGCCGACACGCTGTCGTTGGAGCACACCCACACGCAGCCCGCGCAGCCGTCGATCCTGGGGCATCGCTTCCTCGCGATCGCCGACGTGCTCGGTCGCGACATCCGCCGCGTGCAGCAGGCCTACGAGAGCCTGGACTACTCGCCCATGGGCGGGGCCGCCCTCACGGGCACCGGCTTCGGGATCGACCGCGACCACATGGCGCGCCTGCTGGGCTTCCGCGGTCTGGTCGAGAACTCGTACGACGCGGTCGCCGCGACCGATTACATCGCGCACTCGGCGATCGCCCTGCAGCTCATGGCCATCGACACCGGGCGCAGCTGCGTGGACTTCCTGACGTGGTGCACGGCCGAGTTCGGCCTGTACCGGGTGGCCGCCCCCTACGTGCAGATCTCGTCGATCATGCCGCAGAAGCGCAACCCCGTGTCGATCGAGCACTCCCGGTCGCTGCTGTCAGCCGCATCCGCGAGCGCCGCGACGGTCCTGACGATGATGCACAACACGCCCTTCGGCGACATCGTCGACACCGAGGACGACCTGCAGCCGTACGCATGGCGCGCGGTCGAGATGCTCACCGACGTGCTGCAGCTGCTGACCGGCGTGCTCGGCACCATCCAGGTGAACACGGCGGTGATGCGTGAGCGCGCGCTGTCCTCGTTCGCGAACGCGACCGAGCTGGCCGACACGCTGGTGCGCGACGGCGGCCTGACCTTCACGCAGGCGCACACGGTCGTCTCCCGCATCGTGCGCGAAGCGGATGCCGCCGGCATCACCGACATCCGCTCGATCGACCCGGCGCGCGTGCACGAGGTGACGACCGAGGTCGCCGGACACGACGTGACGCTCACGCCCGAGGACCTCGCGCGCGCACTCGACGCGGACAACTTCGTGGCCGTGCGCACCTCGACCGGCGGCGCGGCTCCGAGCGAGGTCGCCCGGATGGCCGCCGCGCGCCAGGAGACCGCGCAGGAGCTCCGCCGGTGGCGCACGGACGTCCGCGCACACCTCGACGCCGTCTCCGCTGACCTCGTCACGGCGGCGTCAGAGCTTCGAGCGTGACCGCGGCGGAGGGTGCGGGCATGAACGTCCTCGGCATGGACTTCGGCGGCACGAAGGTGGCGCTCCGGGTGGAGACCGCTGACGGGCGGGCCGACGAGGCGCGGCTGCGCATCGCGCGCGGTGAGCCGGCGCACAGCGTGCTCGACCGCGCCTTCGACTGCGCCCGCGATCTTGTCGGACGCCATGGAGGCATCGGGTCGATCGGCGTCTCCACGCCCGGCATCGTGTTCGAGGATCGCGTCGAACTGGCTCCGAACGTGATCGGATGGTCGGATCTCGAACTGGGCGCGCGGCTTCGTGACGCCTTCGCGGTGACCGCTCTGACGATCGAGAACGATGTGAAGGCGGCGGCTCTGGCGGAGTGCCGCGAGGGGCGCCTCCGGGGTGTGGACATCGGCCTGTACGTGAATCTCGGCACGGGGATCGCGATCTCGCCGGTGATCGGCGGCGCGGTGCTCCGGGGCGCGCACGGTGCGGCCGGCGAGGTCGGCTACGGCATCGTGGGCCCCCTCCATGAACGCGGGCGGCCGGTGATCACGCTGGAGGAGTTCGCCGGCGGCCTGGGACTGGACGGACGGGTGGCCGCCTCGTCCGAGGTGACGGCGACGGACACCGCCGAGCTCATCGCGGAGTGCGCCGATTCGGATGCGGCGGCACGGATGTGGTCCGAGGCCGTGGATGAGATCGCGCGGCACCTCATCACGGCGGCGCTGACCGTCGACCCCTCGCGCATCGCGATCGGGGGCGGCATGACGCGGGCGGGCGGGGCCCTGCTCGACCCGCTGACCGCAGCCCTCGACAGTGCGCTCCCCTACCCGCCCGAGGTGGTGCTGTCGGACTTCGGGCCGGACGCCTCGCTGCGTGGTGCCGTGATGCTGGCGCGGGAAAGCCAGGGCGTGCGTTAGCCCCCATCCGGACTTATTTTCCGCCGTTGACGACCCGCGCGCCGACCAGTGGAATGGGAGCAACACTTATTTCTGTTCAGAAAATAAGTGTTGCTCCCCCTCTCATCGACGGCATGGAGCGCCACATCGAGGTGCGCCCGTGTGAAAGGTCTGGTCCCCCAATGAACGATCTTCAGGAAATCTCCGGCTTCTCCCTGACACGTCGGAACCTGTTCAAGGCGGGAGGCGCCTTCGGCATCGCCGCCGCCTTCACCGGCGCACAGGTCTCGGGCCTCACCGCCGCTGAGCAGGCGCTCGCGGGCGCCCCGCGCGATGCGATCAAGCTCAACGTGCTCTTCATCGGCGCCCACCCCGACGACGAGGCCGGGAACCTCGGTGTCTTCGGTCAGTGGAACGAGTACCTGGGCATGAAGGCCGGCGTCATCACCGTGACCCGCGGTGAGGGCGGTGGCAACGCGGTCGGCCTCGAGGAGGGTCCGCCCCTCGGCATGATGCGCGAGGCCGAGGAGCGCAAGGCGGTCGGCTACGCCGGCATCGAGAACGTGTTCAACCTCGACGGCCTCGACTTCTACTACACGGCGAGCGCGCCACTGTCGTACCAGGTGTGGGACGGCGCCGCCGTGCTCAGCCGCATCGTCCGCGTCGTGCGCGCCACCCGCCCCGACGTCATCGTGACGATGAACCCGTCGGCGGTCGAGGGCAACCACGGCAACCATCAGCAGGCCGCGATGTTCGCGGTCGAGGCCTACCTCGCCGCCGGCGACCCGCAGCGCTATCCCGAGCACTTCGCCGAGGGCTTCGAGCCCTGGCAGCCGCGCCGTATCCTGCGCTCCGGCGCCAACGGCACGGGTGCGGCGGGCGAGGGCGGCGTCGCCGCGGGCTACACCCCGACCGTGGCCTCGGACGTCGTGTTCGGCTGTTGGAACGGTACGCCGAGTCAGCGCAACGGCAAGCGCTGGTCCGAGATGCTCGACCTCGCGCGCTGGGCATACGTCACGCAGGGCTGGGCCGAGTTCGCGCCGGGCACGACGGATCCGGCGAAGATCGCGAACTCCTGGTTCACGGTCATCCACTCCCGCTCGCCGCTCGCCGACCCGCGCTCCGGCGGCGACGCGGCGCTGCGCGGTGCCGCCCTGCCGATCGAGGGCGGTCTCCCGTTCGGCACGCTGATCGACGTGCGGCCCGCGCGGTTCGAGGTCGTCGCCGGAGAGGACGTCGAGATCCAGGTGACAGTGACCGCCCCCGCAGATGCGAAGCTCCCCGCCGGGCGGCTCGCACTCGGGACTCCGGCCGGATGGTCCGCCGGCGGCGCGGTCGATGTGCCCGCGCTGAGCCGTGGCCGGTCGCACCGGGCGACATTCCGGGTCACCGCTGGAGCGGATGCCGTCACCGGCGCCCAGGTGAAGGTGGACGCCACGCTCACCGCGGGCGCGGCCAGCGGAACGACGTTCGCGCAGCTGCGCGTCGCCGGCGCCGTGGAGGCGACGATCCGCCCGCTCGACGAGATCCAGGAGTTCCGGTCCTGGACCGAGGGCCTGGGCATGAAGCAGCTCGACGTGCTCGTCCCCGAGCTGTTCGCCGTCGGCCAGGGACGCACCCGCACGCTCGACGTGATCGTCGAGAACTTCTCGGCGCAGAGTCGCTCCGGTTCCGTCTCGCTGACGCTGCCTGCCGGGTCCACCGCGTCGCCCACCCAGCAGCCGTACTCGGGGCTCGCCGCCGGGCAGACCACCACCGTCAGCTTCGAGGTGACCAACACCGACACCTCGATCCCCACCGCCAACCGCGCACCCAACAAGGGCAGCTGGCCCGTGAAGGTCACCGCGTCCAGCGAGGCGGGCACCGCCGAGCGCGCCGTCACGATGAACCTCGTTCCGACGTACGCCGTGCAGCGCGCAGCATCCGCACCGGTGATCGACGCCGTCCGCGGCGACGGCGAGTACCCCGGCGAGGCGATCCCCATCGACACGATCTGGGACGGCAGCCCGATGGGCGGGACGAACCCGTCGATCAGCGCGAAGACGTGGATCACCCACGACGACGCGAACTTCTACCTGTTCGTCTCGGTCGTCGACGACGTGCGCGGCACGATCCTGCCCGCCTCGGACAACAAGCGCCAGCGCCGCACGGACTCGGTGGAGATCTACTTCGACCCCCGCGGCACCGCGGGCAACACCGCCCAGACCTTCATCGCGGGGATCATGCCATCGATGGACTCGATGACCGGTGCGCCCGGCGTCGGCCGCGACCGTGACAACTGGCAGGGTGAGGCTGCGATCACCGCACCCGGGATGCAGGTCGCGGTGAAGATGGCGCCGACCGCGGCTGAGTACACGGGCTACGACATGGAGGTGAAGATCCCGTTCGCAGTGCTGCCCGACAACCTCGACCCGCAGCACGTCGGCTTCAACGTCGTGATCAACGACTCCGACACGCAGAACAAGGCGGCGCAGAACCGCGTGGGCTGGTCGACGTTCCCCGGCATGCGCGCCGACCCGTGGCGCTGGGGCATCATCACCCTCGACGGCGTCCAGGACGCCGGCTCGAAGCCGAAGAGTCCGACCCTCCCCGACACCGCGGCGCGGTCCGTGTCGTCGCCGCAGTCGATCCTGCAGTCCGCGGCCGATCAGGTCCCGCTCGGCGGGTTCTCACCTGCCGACCACGCTCTGAAGGTGCTGAAGTCATCGATCTCCGGAGGCTTCGTCACGCTCAAGCTGCAGACGCCGCGGGCCGGCACTGCGCGGGTGTTCCTGTGGGACGGCGCTCAGGTGCTGGGCAGCGCGGAGGTGAAACTGGCGGCGGGCGCCTCGGATGTGCGGTTCTCCGCGCGCACGGCGGCCACGGGCGGCGGCAGCAGCCTCACCGGCACCAAGGCCTCGCCGGTCCTCGCTGTCTCGTTCGAGACGAGCAGCGGCGTGTACGCCGCCCGGGCGCCGCTGGGCGGCCGATCGGCCTGACGAACGGACGAGAGGTGCGCCGCTTCCCCAGCGGGGGGGCGGCGCACCACCATGTGCGGCCGGGGTCAGACGCCGGGAGCGATCCAGGCGGTCGCCTCGCCGGGCATCGCCCCTCCGACGAGGGGAAGGCTGCTCAGCGCCACGCGCGCGGCGTCCTCGCCGAGATCGAACGGCTCGGCACCGAACGTGGTGACGATCTGCCAGCCGTTCGGGCGCGCGAAGCGCAGCACGTCGACGCGTCCCGTCTCCAGCCATTCCAGGGTCTCGTCGGCCTGCAGCTCGTGCCGCAGCCGGAGCGCCTCCCGGTACAGGGACAGCGTCGATGCCGGGTCAGCGGCCTCGACATCGACGGCGTACTCCGCGAACCACGCGGGCTGCGGCAGGTGGGCGCCGTCCGCTCCGAACCCGAAGGAGGCTCCGCTCGCCGACCACGGCAGCGGCACGCGGCAGCCGTCCCTGCCTAGCCCGTCGAATTCGCCGCCCCGGAAGAACGCCGGGTCCTGCCGCTGCTCGGGCGTGATCTCGGCGACCTCGTGCAGTCCGAGCTCCTCGCCCTGATACAGGTAGGCGCTGCCGGGCAGCCCGAGCAGCAGCAGCGTGGCGGCGTGCGCACGCCGCCGGCCTCGATCGCGGTCGAGCTGCTCCGCGGGACCGCCCGCGGCGACCCACTCCGTGCCCTGCTTGACCGCGCGGCCGTTCAGCGGCGGCAGTCCGTACCGGGTCGCGTGCCGGGTGACGTCGTGGTTCGACAGCACCCACGTGGTGGACGAGCCGCTCAGGGTCGCCTGGGCGAGGTTGTCGGCGATGATGCGGCGGAACTGCTCGGCGTCGAAGTCCGCGACCAGCAGGTCGAAGTTGAACGCCTGACCGAGCCCCTCCGCGGACGCGTACCGGGCGCGACGCTCCGGCGTCGACACCCACGCCTCCGCGACGGCCGTTCGGGGCGGGTCGTAGGAGTCGAACACCTTCCGCCACTCGGCATAGATCTCGTGCACGTCGTCGCGGTCGATCAGCGGGTGGCTGCCGTCCTGCGGCAGCAGCGCGAGCTCCGCGCGGCTGGGCAGCGGCTCGCTGAGATCCTTGGTCAGCATGTGCGCGACGTCGATGCGGAAGCCGTCCACGCCCCGGTCCGACCAGAACCGCAGCGTCGTCAGGAAGTCCTCGCGCACCTCGGTGCTCGACCAGTTCAGGTCGGGCTGCTCGACCGCGAAGTTGTGGAAGTACCACTGCCCGTCCTCGACACGCTCCCAGGCGGAGCCGCCGAAGACCGACACCCAGTCGGTGGGCGGCTCGGCGCCGTCGGGTCCCGTGCCCTCGCGGAAGATGTACCGGTCGCGAGCCGCCGACCCCCGGCCGGCGGCGAGCGCCTCCTGGAACCACTCGTGCCGATTCGAGGTGTGGTTCGGCACGATGTCCACCACGACGCGGATGCCGCGGGCGTGCAGCGCCTCCACCATCGCGTCGAAGTCCTCCAGCGTGCCCAGCCGTGGATCGACGTTCCGGTAATCGTCGACGTCGTAGCCGCCGTCGGCGAGTGCAGAGGGGTAGAACGGGCTCAGCCAGACCGCGTCGATGCCGAGCTCGGCGAGGTAGTCCACCCTCGACAGGATGCCGGGGATGTCGCCGAGGCCGTCACCGTTCGCGTCGGCGAAGCTGCGCGGGTAGATCTGGTAGACGGCCGCCTGGCGCCACCAGGCGGCTGCGTCGTCGGTACGGCTCTCGACGAGTAGCGCGTCAGTCATGCGGGGTACTGCTCCTTCTCTTCGTGGTCTGTCGTCGGTTCTGTCGTGCTCTGCGTTCAGCATCCGCCGGCCGAGCGGTTTGCGCTCAGCCCTTGACGGCGCCCTGCGTCACGCCCTCCATGACCCAGCGCTGCGTGAACAGGTAGGCGACGATGGCCGGCGCCATCGCCATGAGGTACGACGCGAAGGACACGTTGTAGTTGTTGCTGAACTGGTTCTGGAACAGGTTCTGCCGCACGGGCAGCGTCTGCAGCGCCGGATCGGAGATGATCAGCGACGGCATCATGAAGTCGTTCCACGCGTAGAGGAACGCGAAGATGCCGACCGTGGCGCTCATCGGGCCCAGCAGCGGGAAGATGATCCGCCAGAACGTCTGCCACGTGCTGGCGCCGTCCATGCGGGCGCTCTCCTCGAGCTCCAGTGGGATGGACCGCAGGAACGCGGTGAACAGCAGCACGCTGAAGCTGAGCTGGAACATCGTCGCGAGGATGATCACCCCCAGCGGGTTGTCGAGTCCGACCCGCCCGGTGAGCTGGATCTGCGGCAGTGCGACGACGGGGAACGGGATGAACATCGCCGCGAGCAGGTAGAAGAACGACCACCGGAACAGGCGACGGTCCCAGTTGCGCACGATCGCGTAGGAGGCGAACGCGGCCAGCACGATGGTCGCGATGACGGTTCCCGCGGTGACCGCCAGGGAGATCGCGGCGCCGACCGGGAACTTCGTGAGATTCCACGCCTCGACGAATCCGTCCAGGCTGAACGGCGCGGGCAGTGAGAAGGCATTGCCGTCCACGGCCTGACCTGTCGTCTTGAACGCCATCGAGATCGTGACGTACAGAGGCAGCAGCACGGTGACCGCGCACAGGAACAGGATGATCGTGCCCGACCAGTTCACCCGCTCCATCCTGATGCGGGGTCGGCGGCCGTCGGCGGTGACGGTGGTCATGGTCTGCGTCGACATCAGAGGGCGTTCCTTCCGCGAGTCAGCGAGAGCTGCAGCAGGGAGATGAGGACGGCGACGATGAAGAAGATGGTCGCGTTGGCCATCTGGTACGCGTAGTCGCCGCCGTTGAACCCGGCGATGATGGTCATCGCGATGGAGCGGGTGGAGGTTCCGGGACCGCCGTTGGTGAGGCCGACGATGATGTCGTAGGCGTTCAGGAAGCCCTTGAATCCGAGGATCACGTTGATCACCACATAGCCCGCGACCAGCGGCAGCGTGATCCTCAGCAGCTGCTGCCGCTTACTCGCTCCGTCGATGTCGGCGGCTTCGTACACATCACCGGGCACCGAGAGGAGCCCTGCGATGTAGATCAGCAGCGTTCCCGGGATCGCCTGCCAGGCGGTGACGATGACGATCGCGATCCAGGCGAGGTCGGGGTTCGCGAGCAGGCTCGTCGCCAGCCACGGGATGCCCGTCGCCGCGCCCGCCGCGGGGATCGAGTTCGAGAACAGGAAGTTGAAGACATAGGCGATGACGATGCCCGAGATGACCATCGGGATCACGAAGATCGCCCGCAGCCCGGTCTTGAAGCGGATGCGGGAGGTGAGGCCGACCGCGAGCAGGAAGGCGATCACGTTCACGACGATCACCGTCGCGATGGAGAACCCGAAGGTGAACAGGTAGCTCTGCAGGATGGCCGGATCGCTGAACAGCGCGATGTAGTTGGTCAGCCCGTTGAAGCTCCACTCGCCGATCCCGATGGAGTCGGTGAAGCTGAAGAAGATGCCGATCACGCCAGGCACGGTGATGGCCAGGGTGAACAGCAGCAGAGTGGGGAGCAGGAACAGGTAGTAGATCGGCTCGACGCGCCGCGTGCTGCGCCGCCGGGTGCTGTCACCGGCGGTGACGATCGACGTCGTGGTGCTCATTCTCCGGACTCCTCTGTCTCGGGTGATGCGGCGGATGCCGAGGCGTCGGCCTTCACGACCGGCGCGCGGAACGCGATGCGGGCCCAGTCGGCGTCCATCGTCTTCAGGATCGACTTCGGGTCCTCTCCGAGCACGATGGCCTGCGCGTAGTTGAAGACGGGGATGGTCTTGGGCACCAGCACGGAGGGCCCCTGGTAGATCCGGCCCTTGTCGTAGTACTCGGTCATGCCCGCGACGCGCGGATCGTCGGGCGCCGCAGCGTCCTTCGTGGGGGTGAAGCCGAGCTGGGAGTCGTTGTAGGCCTTGATCCGCTCGGGCTGGTACAGGTACTCGAGGAAGTCGCGCGCGGCCGCCTTGTGCCTGGAGCCGTCGGGGATCATCGCGGCGAGGTCCATGTTCACCCGCACGGCGAGCTGCGAAGGGTCGTCGGTCATGGGCAGGGGGAAGGTGCCCAGCTGCAGGTCGGGGGCGGTCTTCGCGATCTCGCTGAAGGCCCAGGGGCCCTGCAGGTACATCGCCGCCTTGCCCTGGGCGAACGCGAGGTTCCCGTCGCCGTAGCCGCGGCTGGCGGCATCCGGGTTGACGTAGTCCTTCACGAGCGTCTCCATCCGGCTGATGGGGCGGGCGAAGTCCTTCTGGAACGAGACCGACGAATCCGGGCCCACGTCGGCGCCCTCGGCGTTGAGCCGATCGAAGAAGTCCACGACATCCACGGAGCCGCCGAGGGAGTAGTCGTACCAGCCCTGTCCCACCGTCCAGTCGTCCTTGAACGTGCCGTAGAAGGGAGTGATGCCCGCGGCCTTGAGCTGGTCGCACGCCGCGATCAGCTCGTCCCAGGTCTTCGGCACCTGGATGCCCTGCTCATCGAAGATCTGCTTGTTGTAGATCACCGAGGCGGCCATGACCGAGTACGGCAGCGCGCTGACACGACCGGCGCAGGAGCCGTATTGGTCCATCAGGGGCTGCAGGTCGTCGCGCAGCGAGGCGGCGGCGCGCGTGCCGGAGAGATCGCTCAGCGCGCAGCGCTGCACGAAGCGCGCGACCTCGAAGTTGTAGTTGGCGAGCATGACGTCGGGTGGGTTGCCGCGGACGAAGCTCGCAGAGACGACGTCCACGCCCGAGGTGTCGATCTGGACGCGCACCTTGTCCTGGGAGGCGTTGTACTTCGCGACGACCTCGGTCATGAAGTCGATGGCCTCGCGCTTGCTGAACGTGAACCGGATGGTCTCGCGCCCGTCCGCCGAGCAGCCCGCCAACGCGGTCGACACCAGGGCGATCGCGAGCGCGCCGGCGGCGAGCCGGAGTCTCGAGAAGGGTCTCGCAGACATCTTCGTCCTTCCATTCGTACATTCGATTATTAAATCTAGTGAGCGAATCTATTACTCTGACCGGTACTCTCTCATCGAGGACACGAAAGGTCAAGAGCAGAAATGACGGAAGTCTCCGCGGATCTCGGCACGGGACGCGCCAGCGTCGGCGCCGTCCTCGACTTCGCCTGGGCCGCAGGGGAATTCACAGCGACGGACGTGATGACGGCGACGTCCCTCACCCGTTCGACCGCGATCGATGCCGTTGACACGCTCGTCAGCGCCCGCGTCCTGCACGAGCTGCCCAACGCCCGGGCGGCCGGCGCCTATCGGGCGGGCCGGCCCGCCCGCCGCTTCGCGCTCTCCCCGGACCTCGGCGTCGTCGCAGGTCTCGACGCCGGAGACACGCACCTGGCCGTGACGATCGCCGATCTCACGGAGTCCACCCTCGCCCACCGACGCATCGACCTCAGCCCCGCGCAGAGCCCCGCCGAGCGGCGTGCGACGATTCTCGAGCACCTGGAGCTCGCTCTGGCGGATTCGGGGCACTCCCGCGACGACCTGCTGGCGATCTGCGCGGGTGTCGCGGCCCCTGTCAATCGCGACGGCGCCTCTCCCCCGCATCCCGACGGCTTCTGGGAGCGCACGAATCCCGACCTCGCCTCGGGCCTGGCCGGTTGGGCTCCCGTGGTCGAGGTCGAGAACGACGCTCTGCTGGCGGCGGTCGCCGAGGGCTCGCGGGGCGCGGCCATCGGATGCCGCGACTATGTCGCGCTGCTCGCCGGCGAGCGGTTCGGCGGAGGCGTCGTCGTCGACGGCCAGATGCTGCACGGCGCCCACGGCGGTGTCGGCGAGGGCGTCGTGTTCGATCACATCATCGGAGTCGGCTCGGCCTTCGGGCTCAGCTACGCGGTGGAGGACGAGGTGCGCGCGGCCGTGTCGAGCGGTGAGATCGCGCCGGAGAGCCCCGTCGGCCGACTCGCGAGCGGCGCGCGGGTCGACCCGCGCGCGGTGCTCACCGGTGCAGCCGACGGGGATGTCGACGCCGCGCTGGTCTGCGTCCGCGTCGGGGAGAAGCTCGCACGCGTCGTGGGTGTGCTCGGCAGCATGTACGACCCCGTCCGCGTCATCGTGTGCGGGGCGATGGCGGAGAGCATCGAGCCGGTGCTGACAGCCGCACGCGCCGTGCTGCCGGCGCAGCTGCATCTGCCCGCCCCGGAACTGCTGGCATCCTCGCTGGGCGCGGAGGTCGTCTCGATCGGCGCGGTCGCGACGGCGCGCCGCGCCGCCCGCGCGAGGTCGGTGCCCCTGCTGGCCGAGCGCCGCCTGACCGCGACGGCCTAGCTCAGCCGAAGGGCTGCCCTTTCAGCCCGCGCGCTAGTGCAGCCCGCCGTCCGGTTCTGTGACGCGCCAGGCGTGGAAGGGCACCGTGAGGCCGGCGCGCGTGGGCGCGCAGATCATCGGCCCCGCCTGTGCCACCGCATCCGGCGGGAAGGGGACGACCCGCACCAGCTGGAGCTCGCCGCCGTCGACGGACGCGCGGATGGTGAGCGCATCGCCGGTGCGGCTCACCCGGACGAGGATCCGACGGTCGAGCCAGTCGGGCACCGGGGCGAGCGACCAGTCCGACATGCCGTCGGTGACGACGGCACCGAGCTGCGGGCGGCCGTCCGCGTACTCGACGCCGGCCTTGATCCAGTGGTCCTCGCGCGCACGGATGAAGACGCCGGCCTGATCGAACTGCTCGGAGAACGCCGCCGTGAACTCGACCTCGACCGCGCTGTCCTGCGCGAACGGCGCCAGAAGCGCATGCTCGGTGTCGTGCACGAACCCGTACGAGGTCGTGCGCCAGGCGTCGCTGCCCTCCTGCGCCGTGACGAGCAGGTCGGTGCCGCTCTCAACGGCGGAGACCGGCGCGTGCGTCCAGCGTCCTTCAGCCCAGGGGATGTCCATTCCTGCTCCTCCGATCGTGTCGTCCCGCCTCATCAGTCGACGAGCAGCGCGGGCTCCTCGAGGATCGAGGCCACGTCGGCGACGAAGCGGCTCATCCCGTCGCCGTCGACCACGCGATGGTCGAAGGACCCGGCGACCGTGGTCACCCAGCGCGGACGCACCTCGCCGTCGACGACCCACGGCTTCTGCGCGATGGTGCCCATGGCGATGATGCCGGCCTCGCCGGGGTTGATGATCGGGGTGCCCGCGTCCATGCCGAACACGCCGATGTTCGTGATCGTGATGGTGCCGCCCTGCTGATCGGCCGGGGTCGTCTTGCCCTCACGGGCCGTGAGAGTCAGGCGGTTCAGAGCGCGGGCGAGATCCTTCATGCCCAGGTCCTGCGCGTCCTTGATGTTCGGCACCAGCAGACCGCGCGGCGTGGCCGCCGCGATGCCGAGGTTCACGTAGTGGCGCACCGAGATCTCGGCGCCGTCGGCCGTGTCGACCCAGGCCGCGTTCACCATCGGGGTGCGGCGCGCGGCCCAGATCACGGCGCGGGCCATGATCAGCAGCGGCGAGACGCGGATGTCGGCGAAGTCGGGCGACGCCTTCAGGCGCTTGACGAGCTCCATCGTGCGGGTCGCGTCGACCTCCTTCCACACCGTCACGTGCGGCGCGGAGTACGCGCTCTGCACCATGGCCGAGCTGGTCGCCTTGCGCACGCCCTTGACCGGGATGGATTCGGTCCGGTCGTCGGGGCGGATGCCGCGGGCGAGGCCGGCCGGAGCGGATGCCGGGGCGGGCACGGTCTCCTCGCGCACGTCACCCCATTCGGGCGTCTGGATGTTGCGGAAGACGCTGGCCTGCTCGGCGTGCTTCACGACGTCGTCGCGGGTGACCTCTCCGTCGGCGCCGGTGGGCGTGACCTCGGTCAGCTCGACGCCGAGGTCGCGCGCGAGCTTGCGGATCGGCGGCTTGGCGATCACGCCGACGGAGGAGCGCACCGGGCGCTCGGCAGGCTTGCGCCTGCGGGAGGTCGCGCCTCCCCCGCTGCCGTAGCCGACGAGCACCGAGCCGCTGCCCTCATCCGCGGCGGGGGCTGCGGGCGCAGCCGCAGGCGCGGCATCCGGAGCATCCGTGACGAAGGTGATGATCGGCGACCCGACCTCGACCGTGACGCCTTCGGCGACGAGGATCTCCCCGACCGTCCCGGCGTGCGGAGAGGGCAGCTCGACGAGCGACTTGGCGGTCTCGATCTCACAGATCACGTCGTTGATCGCGACGGTGTCGCCGGGTGCGACCTTCCAGGTGACGATCTCGGCCTCGGTGAGGCCCTCGCCGACATCGGGAAGGGTGAAGGTCTGAGTGGTCATGGTTTCCTCCGTACTCTGGGGCACTTCGACAGGCTCAGTGCCCCAGGCAGCGTTCAGTAGGCCAGCGAGCGGTCGACGGCTTCGAGGATGCGGTCGGCATCCGGCAGGTAGACGCCCTCGAGCTTGGCGGGCGGGAAGGGCGTGTCGAAGCCCGAGACACGCAGCACCGGGGCTTCGAGGGCGTAGAACGCGCGCTCCTGCACGGTCGCGGCGATCTCACTGCCCAGGCTGGTGAAGCCGGGCGCCTCCTGCGCGTAGACCATGCGTCCGGTGGAGCGCACCGAGTCGAGGATGGGACCGTAGTCCACCGGCGAGAGCGAGCGCACGTCGACGACCTCGCAGCTGGTGCCCTCGGCTTCGGCGAGCGCTGCGGCCTGCAGCAGGGTCGTGACCATCGCACCGTGCCCGACGAGGGTGACATCCGTGCCGCGGCGCACGATCCGCGAGGCGTGCAGCGGAAGCGCGGAGCCGGAGAGATCCACCTCGCCCTTGGGCCAGTAGCGGCTCTTGGGCTCCATGAAGATCACCGGGTCGTTCGACGCGATGGCCTCCTGGATCATCCAGTAGGCGTCGTTGGGCGTGGAGGGCGAGACCACCCGCAGGCCGGGCGTGTGCGTGAAGTACGCCTCGGGGCTCTCCTGGTGGTGCTCCACCGCGCCGATGTGCCCGCCGTAGGGGATGCGGATGACGATCGGCATCGACAGCACGCCCTCATGCCGGTTGGTCATCTTCGCGAGCTGCGAGGTGATCTGGTCGAAAGCGGGGAACACGAAGCCGTCGAACTGGATCTCGCACACCGGGCGGAAGCCGGCCATGGCCAGGCCGATCGCCGTGCCGACGATGCCGGACTCGGCGAGGGGGGTGTCGAGCACGCGCCGGTCGCCGAAATCGCGCTGCAGACCCTCGGTCACCCGGAAGACGCCGCCGAGCTTTCCGATGTCCTCGCCCATGAGCAGCACGCGCGGGTCGTCCTCGAGCGCCTTGCGCAGCCCGGCGTTGAGCGCCTTCGAGAAGGGCATTGTCTCCAGGGTCATGCTGCGCCTCCCTCGAAGGATGCCTCGTACTGTTCGAGCCACGCCTTCTGCTCGGCGATCAGTGGATGCGGTTCGCTGTACACGTGGTCGAAGATCGCCCCGCGTCCCGGCGCGGGGAGCTCCACGGTGCGAGCGCGCAGATCCTCGGCAGCATCCGCGGCCTCGGCATCCACCCCGGCGAAGAACGATTCGCCGGCGCCGCGCCCCAGCAGGAACGCGCGCATGCGCGCGATCGGGTCGCGCTGCGCCCAGCGCTGCTCCTCGTCGGAGCCGCGGTACTTGGTGGGGTCGTCGCTGGTGGTGTGCGCGCCCATCCGGTAGGTGACCGCCTCGATCGCGCGCGGGCCGAGCCCGGCGCGCGACTCGTCGAGCAGGGCGCGGGAGACGGCGTAGCTGGCGAGCACGTCGTTGCCGTCGACGCGGACCGACGGGATGCCGTAGCCGGCACCGCGGCCGACGAGGGGCACCTTGGACTGGGTCTCGACGGGCACCGAGATCGCCCAGTGGTTGTTCTGCAGGAAGAACAGCACGGGCGCGTCGTAACTGGCCGCGAACACCATCGCCTCGTGCACGTCACCCTGGCTGGAGGCGCCGTCGCCGTAGTAGACCACGACGGCCTCGTCGCGCTCCGGGTCGCCGGAGCCCGTCTTGCCGTCGAAGGCGAGGCCCATGCCGTAGCCCGCGGCGTGCAGCGTCTGCGAGCCGAGCACCAGCGTGTAGATGCGGGTGTTGCCGTTCTTCGAGTCCGTCGGGTCCCAGCCGCCGTGAGAGATCCCGCGCATCACCTTGAGGATGTCGACCGGGTCGACGCCGCGGATGCGGGTGACCGCGTGCTCCCGGTAGGAGGGGAAGATCGTGTCCTGCCGACGCGCGGCGTGGGCCGAGCCGACCTGGGCCGCCTCCTGCCCGCGGCTCGGCGGCCAGAGGGCCAACTGGCCCTGCCGCTGCAGGTTGGTGGCCTGGGTGTCGATGGCGCGGATGATCACCATGTCGCGGTAGAACTGCTCGAGCTCGGCGTCGGTCAGGGCGTCGATGACCGGCAGGTACTGCTCGGATGCCGGCGACGGAGCGAATGATCCATCCGCTTCCAGGACGCGAACGAGGGGTGTTTCGGTCGTGGTCACGGCTCCACGCTACCCACGTCGGCATGCCCCGTCACGCATAGTTCGGGGGCCCTAGTAAGTGGCCGGGATCTGGATAAACGCTCGCGCTCAGCGCCCGTGCGCCTGCGCGAGCCTCTCCAGCGCCGGGGCGATCGCGTGACGCGGGGCGGCGAGGTTCATGCGTTCGAACCCCTCGCCCTCGGGACCGAACATGGCGCCCTCGTCGAAGAACACCAGCGCCTCCTGCTCGTGGATGCGCTTGAGCTCCTCGTGCGTGCAGTCCAGCCCGCGGAAGTCCATCCACTGCAGGTACGTGCCCTCCAGGTCGTAGACGGTGACCTCGGGCATCCGCTCGGCGAGGAACGACCGCACCAGCTCGTGGTTGCCGTGCACCAGGTCGATCAGGCCGTCGAGCCAGCCCTCCGCCTTCGTGTACGCCAGCCGGCACGCCTGGAATCCCAGGGCGTTCAGCGTGAAGAATCCGGTGCGGCTCTGCTCTGCGGCGTACTTCTCGCGTAGCTCGGGGTTCGGGATGACGATGTTGCTCGTCGCCATGCCTGCGAGGTTGAACGTCTTGCTGGGCGCGGTGCACACGATCGTGCGCGCGGCGGCATCCTCGTTCAGCGTGGAGAAGACGGTGTGCCGGATGCCGGGCATCAGCAGGTCGAAGTGGATCTCGTCGCTGATGACGGTGAGGTCGTTGTCGCGGGCGATGCGCCAGACGGCCTCGAGCTCCTCACGCTCCCAGACCCGGCCGGTGGGGTTGTGCGGGCTGCAGAACAGCAGCGCGGTGGTGCGCGGGTCAGCGGCCTTCGCGGCGAGGTCGTCGAGGTCGAGGCGCCAGCGACCGTCCTGCAGCACGAGCGGGTTGCGCACGACGACGCGGTCGTTCCCCTCGATCGCGCCGAAGAACGGGTAGTACGCCGGGGTCTGCACGATCACGCCGTCACCGGGCGCGGTCACGGCCCGCACAGCGGTGTTGAACGCGGGGACCACGCCCGGCGCCAGCACGATCTGCTCGCGATCGACCGTCCAGTCATGGCGCCGCTGGAACCATCCGGTCACGGCATCCCAGTAGTCATCGGTCGCGACGGTGTAGCCGAGGACGACGTCACCGAGGTGGTCGCGCAGCCCGTCCAGAATCTCGGGGGCGAGCTTCAGGTCGATGTCGGCGACCGAGAACGGCGAGATGCCCGCAGGCACGTCGGGGTTCGCGGTCAGCATGTGCTGCCACTTGGACGCACCGGTGCCGGTCCGGTCGACGACCGTCTCGAAGTCGTACGTCATGCACGCACCTGCGCCGCGGCCACGGCGAGCACCTTGTCGAGCGATTCCTCCTCGCCGACGGAGATGCGGATGCCGTCGCCCGAGAACGGCCGCACGATCAGGTCGGCGGCGTCGAACGCTGCGGCGACCTCATCGGTGCGCTCGCCCGAGGGCAGCCACACGAAGTTGGCCTGGCTGTCCGGCACGTCCCAGCCCTGCGCGCGCAGGCCGGCGATCAGGCGGGTGCGGCGCTCGACGATCACGGAGACGCGCTCGCGCAGCTCCGCCTCGGCGTCGAGGCTGGCGATGGCGGCGCGCTCGGCGGCGCTGGTGACCGACAGCGGGATGCCGGTGGTGCGGGCCGCGTCGAGCACGCGCGGGTGGCCGATCGCGTAGCCGACCCGCAGGCCGGCGAGGCCGAAGGCCTTGGAGAAGGTGCGCAGCACGACCACGTTCGGGTGCTTCTCGAACACGCGCTCGGCGAGGCCGTCGACGGCGTCCGGGGCGGTGACGAACTCGGCGTACGCCTCGTCGAGGACGATCAGCACGTCCTGCGGCACGCGCTCGACGAACGCCGCGAACTCGGCGCTCGTGACGATCGGGCCGGTCGGGTTGTTCGGCGTGCAGACGATGATCACGCGGGTGCGGTCGGTGACGGCATCCGCCATCGCGTCGAGGTCGTGGCGTGCGCCGGGCGCGAGCGGGACCTGGATGCCGGTGGCGCCGGCGACCAGCGGAAGGCTGGGGTACGCCTCGAAGGAGCGCCAGGCGTAGATGACCTCGTCACCGACCGAGGAGGTGCCGAGCACCAGCTGGTGCAGGATCGAGACGGAGCCGGATGCCACGTGCACGGCGTCGGCATCGACGCCGAACTTCTCGCCCAGGCGGGCGCGCAGCGCCCCGGCGGTGGCGTCGGGGTAGCGGTTGATCGGGGTGGTGTGCGTGAGCGCCTCGAGCACCGAGGGCAGCGGCTCGAACGGGTTCTCGTTGCTGGAGAGCTTGAAGGCGTTCGCGCCCGCCTGCTTGCCCTGGCGGTACGGCGGCAGGGCGGCGATCTCGGGGCGGATGCGGGGCAGGATGGGCTCGGTCACGGAATCAGTCTAAGGAGGCGGAACCGGAGGTGGCGACGGCCGTCATGGGCGGGGACGCGCGGAGCTGAGGATGGGGCCGTCGCAGATTCTGCGACGAACTGCCATCCCGCCGCGACGCATCCCGTGGGACGATCGACAGATGCGATTCATCATCCGCGTCGTCATCAACGCCTTCGCCATCTGGGTGGTCACGCTGATCCCCGTGCTCGGGGTCGTCGTGCGGCCGTTCGCGCCGGGCGAGACCCTGCAGCTGGTGCTGACCCTGCTCGCCGTGGCGGCGATCTTCGCCCTGGTGAACTCGATCATCGGCACGATCATCAAGGTCGTCGCGTTCCCCCTCTACATCCTCACGCTGGGACTCATCTCGTTCATCGTGAACGGCTTCCTGCTGTGGCTGACGGCCTGGATCACCAGCGGCTTCGGCTGGGGTCTGAGCGTCGAGTCGTTCTGGTGGGGCGTGGTCGCCGCGATCATCATCTCGATCATCAACGCCGTCTTCGGTGCGATCCTGCGCCCGCAGAAGAAGCGACAGCGCAGCTGACGCGGGACCGTGCAGCGGGTGCCCGGTCACGGGCGCACCGCGGTGTAGTCGATGAGCTCCACTGACTCCAGTTCCCGGTGCTGGGCCGCGAGGTTCTCGTTGTACGGATCGAACCGCACGTCCTTCGTCTTCATCGCTTCGTCCACCGTCTCCTTGTAGTTGTCCAGGAAGTGCGCGTCGAGGGAGTTGCTCAGCAGCCCCTGTGAGCCCTGCCGGGTGATGGTGAAGCTGTCGGGCGACCCCGTGCCACCGAACGAACCGCCGCCGCTGAGCCCGCCGCCGACGAGGTCGTCGGGATGGGTCACCTCCAGCAGCATCTGATCGTCCCCCAGCGACATCTGACTGGGGTCGGCCACCGCGACGACGACCTTCGTCTCATAGGGTCCGTTCATCGCGAGGTCGTTCGCGGCGAGGCCGCCCTGGGAGTAGGTCACGAAGTCGACGCGGTCGCCCGGTTCGGCGCCGGCTTCCTCGAGCGCAGCCGACAGTGCCGCGGATGACGCGGACTTCTCGCGATCGATGTACAGATCCCAGTTCGAGCCCATGTCCCAGGGCTGCTTCGTGCCGGGAACGACCGTCTTCGTGCCTGCGACGTAGGCGGTGTACTCGACGCGTCCGCCGGTGTACGTGCGCTTCTCGATTCTGACCTGCGCATCGCCCTGAGGAATACGAGCGAGCACCTGCCCGAGATCCCGCGGGGCGGTCGTGCCGCTCACCCGCGCGGACTCGGCGACCGTCACGGGCGGCGCGGTTCCCTTCAGCGTCGTCCCGAACGGTGTCGTGCCCTTGCCCTTCATCAGTCCGCTTGCGACGACCCCCGCCACGATCGGGAGCAGGATGCCCGTCGACCACAACCCGGGCTGCAGCAGCTTCTCGACCGGATGCTCCCCCAGCCCCTCCAACCGGGCATCCGCCCACTCCCGGACGACCTCATCCGTCATGCCGGCGATCCGCGAGTCCGAACTCAGCAGCACGTCGATCCGCTCCTGCAGGGCGAGCGCCTGATCCGGATGGTTGACGGCGAGTGCCTGCTGCCTGGCACGCAGCTCGGCGAGCTCGAACACATCCGCCATCAACTGCGTCGACACCGCCGTCTCGGCCGCACGGTCCGCCAGCTGCTGCAGGCGGGCGGCATGCGCATGGAGATCCGACAGATGCACCGGCAGCGAAGATCCGCGTGTCGCACTCAGCATGTGAGCGGCATCGCGAACGACGTCCGCCGAGCCACCCATCTCACCCGCGAGCAGCGCCAGCCGTTGCCCGACCTCACGGAACGCCGCGGAGTCGACCTCGATCGCTCCGCCGGAGGTGATGCTCACCCCGTCGCCCATCACATCACCTCCCGTGCGATGCGGCTCCGCAGGAGCATCAGCTGCGTGTGCTCCCAGGCGAAGGTTCGACGCACCTCGTCCAGCACGAGGCGCAGCGCCCGGACGCCCTGGTTCTCCCACCGCGCGTCGTCGACGAGCCGCCCCGCCTCCACCGCGGCATCCCCCACGGCATCCGCCGCGTCGTCGAGAAGCCTGAGCGCCGAGAACACCGCCCACAGGTCTTCGCCTGCCAGGCTTTCGGCCGCCGTGATCGTCTGCATGCCTCCAGGGTGCGCGCCGACGGGCATCCGCTCCGGCCGGAAACCCACCTGCTGTGGACAACTCCCCATGCCTGACGATTGGGGAGAGAAGTCGATACCGGCAGAATGGACGCATGACCGACTCGGATCCCTTCCGCGTCATCTTCGTCTGCACGGGCAACATCTGCCGATCCCCGATGGCCGAGGTGGTGCTCCGCGCGCTCGCCGAGCAGCGCGGCCTCGGCACGCGCGTGCTCTCCCGCAGCGCAGGCACCGGCGACTGGCATCTCGGCGAGCGCGCCGACCAGCGCACCCTGGAGTCCCTCTCCCGACGCGGCTATGACGGCTCAGCCCACCGGGCGAAGCAGTTCAGCGCAGCATCCTTCGCGGAGAACGACCTGATCGTCGCCCTGGATCGCACGCATGAGCGCATTCTCAAGGCCTGGGCGCGCACCGACGACGACGAGGGCAAGGTCACCCTGCTGCGGGCCTTCGACCCGCACGCCTCGAGCATGGACGTGCCCGACCCGTACTACGCGGGCCCGGCGATGTTCGATTCGGTGCTGGCTATGATTGAGACCGCGACGCGTGGCCTCTTCTCGCAGCTCGAACCGGCTGTGCGCGCCCCTCGTACGACGCTCCGCCCGCTGCGGAGCCCCGATCAGGAGGATCTCCCCTGACTTCTCAGCCCGCTCTCCCGCCCCAGCCGCTCAGCCCCCTGGACGGCCGGTACCGCGCCTCCGTCTCCGGGCTCGCCGACTTCCTCTCCGAGGCCGGCCTCAACCGCGCCCGTGTCGAGGTCGAGGTCGAGTGGCTGATCGCCCTCACCGATCGCTCGCTGTTCGGCACCTCTCCCCTGTCGGATGCCGACAAGGAGCGCCTGCGCGCGCTGTACCGCGACTTCGGGCAGGCCGAGATCGACTGGCTCGCCGAGAAGGAGGCCGTCACCCGTCACGATGTGAAGGCCGTCGAGTACCTGGTGCGCGACCGCCTGGCGACGCTGGGCCTGGATGCCATCGCTGAGCTCACGCACTTCGCGTGCACCAGCGAGGACATCAACTCCGCCTCCTACGCGCTGACTGTCAAGCGTGCTGTCGAGGGCGTCTGGCTGCCTGCGCTGGACTCGGTGATCGCCAAGCTCCGTGAGCTGGCCGTGGAGCACGCGGATGCCGCGATGCTCTCCCGCACGCACGGACAGCCGGCCACGCCGTCGACCATGGGCAAGGAGCTCGCCGTCTTCGCGTGGCGTCTGGAGCGCGTGCGCGGCCGCATCGCAGCATCCGAGTACCTGGCGAAGTTCTCCGGCGCGACCGGCACCTGGTCGGCGCACCTCTCCGCCGACCCCGACGCCGACTGGCCGACGATCTCGCGCGAGTACATCGAGGGTCTGGGCATCGACTTCAACGTCCTCACCACCCAGATCGAGTCGCACGACTGGCAGGTCGAGCTGTACGACCACGTGCGTCACGCCGGCGGCATCCTGCACAACCTCGCCACCGACATCTGGACGTACATCTCGCTGGGCTACTTCGCGCAGATCCCCGTCGCCGGCGCGACAGGGTCGTCGACCATGCCGCACAAGATCAACCCGATCCGGTTCGAGAACGCCGAGGCGAACCTCGAGCTGTCCGGTGCGCTGCTGAACTCGCTGTCGCAGACGCTGGTCACCTCGCGGATGCAGCGCGACCTGACCGACTCGACCACGCAGCGCAACATCGGCGTCGCGTTCGGGCACTCGATGCTCGCGCTGGACAACCTGCGCCGCGGCCTGGATGCGATCTCGCTGTCGCGCGACGTGCTGCTGGACGATCTCGACCACAACTGGGAGGTCCTCGCCGAGGCCATCCAGACCGTGATCCGTGCGGAGGTCGTCGCCGGCCGCTCCACCATCACCGACCCCTACGCCCTGCTCAAAGACCTCACCCGCGGACACCGTGTCGGTGCGGCCGAGCTCGCGGAGTTCGTCGAGAAGCTGGAGATCGGGGATGCCGCGAAGCAACGCCTGCTCGCCCTGACCCCGGCCACCTACACGGGCATCGCCGAGCAGCTCGCACGCTGACGCCGAGTCGATGCGTTCCTTCGAGGTCACCGCGGCACGACTTCCGCAGACGCGCATCGGAACCCGGTACGCGGTCGCGCAGGTCGACGACTTCCTCGACGAGGCGGCCGCTGCGCTGACGTGCTGGGAGGGCGGCACCCCGTCCGCTCTGCACGCGGACGACATCGTGCACAAGGAGTTCCGGTCGGTCGCGCTGTTCGGCGCCGGCTACGACGCGGCCGCCGTGGACGATCTGCTCGATCGCGTCGCGGTGCAGCTGCGCGAGTACGAGCCCGGCGCACAGCTGCGGGCCGAGCAGGAGCGGCAGGACGAACGCGATGTGCGCGGGATGCTCGAGAAGGCGCAGCAGGAGCTCCGCGAGAAGCGCGGCGAGGCCTGAGGCACGCTGGACCCTGCACGCGCAGCACGGATCAGAAACGCATCCCCGGGCTCAGGTCGGATCAGAAACGCACCCCCCGCGTGCGACGGCGGGAGCATCTCTGATCCACGCCGCGTCCCCCCGCGCGGCTCAGGCGTCGACGGCGACCGGGTCTCTCGGCATGAAGAGCAGGGCGACGAGCGTGATCGCGGCGGTCACCGCCGCGCCGATGAACACCCAGGTGGATGCCGAGATGATCGTCGCGGGGTCCTGGGGGCCCGCGCCCTGCGCGATGACGGCGTTCGAGATCGCACCGAGCACGGCCACCCCGACCGCGCTGCCCGCTGAACGGGCGAACGTGTTCATCCCGGTCACGGCGCCGCGCTCGCCCCAGCCGACCGACGCCTGCGCGGCGATCAGCACCGGTGCGGACGCCCACCCCAGTCCGAAGCCGAGCACGAACGCGATACCCGCGAGCAGGTACACGTTGGGCCAGGGCCCGCTGACCGCCAGCCCGATCGCCGCGATCGTGGCCGTGCACATGCCGATCAGGGCGGTGCGGCGGAATCCGATGCGCAGGTACAGGTGCCCGACGTTCGCCGCGGCGAGCGGCCAGCCCAGCGTGAGAGCAGCGACGGCGAGACCGGAGAGCAGCGGGGCGATGCCGAGCGAACCCTCCAGGTAGGCGGGCGCGAAGCTCGTGACGCCGATCAGCAGCGCCCCGATCCCGAACGACACGATCGTCGTGCTGAGGATCAGGCGCCGTCCGATCAGGGAGAAGTCGATGATCGGCTCGGATGCCCGACGCTCCACGAACGCGAAGATCACCAGCGCCGCCGCTCCCCCGCCGAAGCAGATCGCGCTCGGCACCGAGACCCACGCCCACGCGCTGTCCCCCTCGAGCAGTCCGAGGATGATGCCGGTGAGGCCGATCGTGAGCAGGGCGGCACCGCCGAAGTCGATGCGGTGCCGACGGGGCTGCTTCTCCTCGTGGTAGCGGCGCACCAGCATCCATCCGGCGAGCGCGCACAGCGGGATGTTCACGAAGAAGATCCACCGCCAGGCGTCCAGCTGGGCGAAGATGCCGCCGAGCGCGGGTCCCACGACCGAGGCGATGGCCCACACGCTGGCCAGGTAGCCCTGCACCTTGGCGCGCTCGGCCACGGTGTAGATGTCGCCGACGATCGTCATCGACATGGGTCCGACCGCGCCGGCGCCCAGCCCCTGCACGATGCGGAAGATGATCAGCCACAGCATGCTGCCGGCGAACCCGCACAGCACGGAGCCGAGCAGGAACAGCGCGATGCCGAGCAGGATGATCGGCTTGCGCCCGATCATGTCGGCGAACTTCGCGTAGATCGGCACGCTCACGGCCTGCGCGAGCAGGTAGACCGAGAACAGCCACGGGAACTGCGTGTACCCGCCGAGGTCGCGCACGATGCTGGGCACCGCGGTGGCGAGGATGGTCGCATCGATCGCGATCAGCCCGGTGGCGAGCATGAGCGCACCGAGGACGGGTCCGCGCTCGGATCGCAGTCCGACGGTGGCGCGATCGACAGAGGCGCTCATAACAGGGTCAAGTCTGCCCCCATACCCGGTATTCCCGATGTCGCGCTGGTTTCCGAATCCGGACTCGGGGATGCTGGAACACATCGGATGCGAGGAGGCGGACATGCGCAGGGATCGCCGCTCCGCACGCCTCGCCGTCACGACCGCGAGCGTCGCCGCGATGCTCGCCCTCGCGGGCTGCACGGTGTCCTCGACACCGTCGCCGTCGTCTTCGGAAGGCTCGAGCACCCTGGCCACGGGGCTGGAAGCACCCTGGTCGATCGTGGTGCTCGACGACGGCGGCGCCCTCATCTCGCAGCGCGGCGACGGGAAGGTGCTCGAGGTCACCGTCTCCCGCGACCTGCGCACTGCGGGCACCGTGCCCGGCGTCGTGTCCGGCGGCGAGGCGGGGTTGAACGGCCTGGCGGTACGGGAGGTCGACGGCATCCGCTGGCTCTACGCGTACCACGCGACGGAGGACGACAACCGGGTGGTGCGGATGCCGCTCAGCGGGGAGCCGGGATCACTGAGCTTGGACGTCGGCCGGGTCGAGGATGTGGTCACGGGCATCCCGCGCGCGGCCAACCACGACGGCGGGCGCATCGGGTTCGGTCCGGACGGGATGCTGTACATCGGCACCGGCGACGCCGGACAGCGCGAGCGCGCCCGGGACCGCGCATACCTGGGCGGCAAGATCCTGCGGGTCACACCCGATGGCGAGCCCGCACCCGGGAACCCGTTCGGCACTTCGGTGTACTCCCTCGGGCACCGCAACGTGCAGGGCCTCGCCTGGGACGACAGCGGCGCCCTGTGGGCGAGCGAGTTCGGACAGGACACCTGGGACGAGCTGAACCACATCGAGGCGGGCGGCGACTACGGCTGGCCGGACCACGAGGGCAAGGCGGGGGCCGCGGATGCCGTCGATCCGATCGCCGTGTGGAAGCCGTCGGATGCCAGCCCCAGCGGCATCGCGATGGTGGACGGCACACTGTTCATCGCGGCGCTCCGTGGTGAACGGGTGTGGGCGTTCGACCCGTCGCATCCGGAGACCGAACCCTGGCGGGCGCGGTTCACCGCGGAGTACGGGCGGGTGAGGGACGTCGCCGCGGGTCCGGGTGGCAAGCTCTGGCTGCTGACGAACAACACCGACGGGCGGGGTCAGCCACGGGAGGGCGATGACCGGCTCGTGCAGCCGGCCTTCGTCGAGGGCTGAGCCTCAGGCTCCGGAGGCGCCGGGCTTCTCGGTGCCGTCGATCCCGGCATCCGCCCCCGCATCGCCCCCACGGGACCTCTTCTGCTTGGGGTCGAGCAGCACCGGCTTGTCGATGGTCTTGGTGACGTCGGCAGGGTTCACGGCGAGCATCAGCATCGCGAGCACCAGCAGCGTGACGATGAAGCAGATCCCGCCCACCACGAGGCCGAGGGTGAACGGCGGGAGGTCGCGATACGTGCCGTTCGCGATGGCGCTGTTCACGCGCGCGGTGAATCCGCCGGTGGAAAAGATCGTGACCAGCGCCGCGAAGACGCCGCATGCCAGGGCGATGCCCAGCAGGTGCAGGGGGCGCAGGATCTCGCGTCGCGTCGGCTTCTGGTCGGTCATGCGTGTCCTCCATGTTCGGCCAGACGGTCCGCGTCGGTGCCGGTCTCGGCATCCGCCGTCTTCTTCGTGCCGGGGGTGAGCCCCGCGATGCCGAGGAAGACCGCGACGATGGCGGCATAGCCGCCGAACAGCCCCACGCCGATGATGATGCTGGTCAGCGTAGAGGTGACACCGCCGGCGAGCACCGACTCCTGCACGAACCCGGCCGGCACCAGCGCCAGCAGCAGGGCGAGCAGCAGCCCGAGGCCGCCGACGAGCATCGCATCCCGGGCGCCGTCGGTGCCCTTGGAGCGGATGCCCGCGATGAGCTCGACGAGTCCGGTGGCCGCAGCCCAGGCGATCACGAGGGTGAAGAACAAGCCCTCCGAGCGCAGCCCCGGAATGCCCCCGAACATCCCCGCCGCGAACGAGACGGCGGCGATGATGACAGACGGCCAGCGGTGACCGCTGGGGTGCACGATGATCGCCGCGAGCAGCTGAACGAGACCGGTGGAGAGCGCGAATCCGGCGAACACCGCCAGTCCGACGGATGCCGAGTGGTCAGGCGAGAAGGTGATCATGACGGCGGCCACAGCCGCCAGGGCGGCACGGGTCAGCTGCACGTGACGTGCAGTGAATGTGCGGGTGGCGGCGGGCATGACAGTCCTCGGATCGGTGGCCCTGCCAGTCTACGCCGGGAGGCTATGAGCCCACCTGTCACGGGCGGCGGAGGACCGGCCATCCGAGCACCGCCTCCGCGTTCTGCTGTGGGCGGAAGAGGTGGATCATCGACGGCGCCCGTGCCTACCGTGGGCCATGGCCTCGATCCTTCCGTTCCCCTCGCCCCGCACCCCTCGTCAGCCCGAGCCGCTGTGGCGCGAGCTGCTCGGCGCCGAGCTGCGCCGGCTGCGCCACGAACGCGGTGACACCCTGACCGAGACCGCGGAGGCCGCCGGCGTCTCGCCGCAGTACCTGTCGGAGATGGAACGGGGCCTGAAGGAGCCGTCGAGCGAGATGATCGCGGCGGTCGCCGGCGCCCTGGACTCCTCGCTGCTCGAACTCACCAGCGCCGTGGCGCAGGGCCTCCGGCCCGCTGAGCCCGCCGCGCAGCCGGCCACCGGCGGAGCGTTCGCCCTCGCCGCCTGAGGCATCCGACCGCGCGTCCCCCGCCATCCGCGGCATCCCGGATCCCCGGTCCGTCGCGGGCGCGGTTCCACCACCGCAGGGACACCTGCACGACGCGGGAACGGATGCACGACGATCGGGGCGCTCCCGTCGTGCATCCGTACCCGGATCGTGCATCCGTACCCGGCCGCAGGTCGCCACCAGCACCCGGCGGATGCGATCAGCGCGGCGCGAGCACCTGGTCGATCAGGCCATAATCCAGCGCCGTCTGCGCGGTGAAGACCCGGTCACGGTCGGTGTCGGCACGCAGCGCCTCGACCGTGCGCCCGGTGTGATGCGCGAGCACCTGCTCCATCTCGGAGCGCACGCGCACCACCTCGTCTGCGGCGAGGATCAGGTCGGGCACGGCCCCGCGGGTCTGCGCCGCCGGCTGATGCAGGACGATGCGTGAGTGCGGGAGCGCGGATCGCATGCCGGGGGCGCCGGCTGCCACGAGCAGGGCGCCCACGCCGATCGCCTGACCCACGCACGTGGTCGTGACCCGCGGGCGGATGTGCTGCATCGTGTCGTAGATCGCGAGGGCGGCGCTCGGGTCTCCCCCGGCGCAGTTCACCGAGAGCTGCACGTCGCTGTCGGGGCTGTCCGCGTCCAGGTGCAGCAGCTGGGCGATGATCGTGTTCGCGACCCCGGCATCCACCTCCGTTCCGAGGTAGACGATCCGCTCCGAGAGCAGGTGCGAGTAGACGTCCATGATCCGGTCGCCGCGCGGGTTCTGGGCGATCACGTTCGGGATCGTGTAGCCGCTCATCGCGACTCCTCCTTCTTCGGGTCCGTGGGGGCGGCACTCGCCGCCCTCCCCAGAGCCGCATCGGCGCCGTCGGCGCCCAGCCCGATCCGCGCCCGGCGCCGCGGGAACACGTCGGCGAGCGAGGTGACGACGCCGTCGATGAAGCCGTACTCCAGCGCCTCGTCCGCGGTGTACCAGTGGTCGTGCAGCGAGTCCTCGAACACGCGCTCGCGCGGCTGCCCGGTGTCGTCGGCGATCAGGCCGATCACGGTGTCGCGCATGTGCCGGAGGTCGTCGGCCTGCACCTCGATCTCGACCGCGGAACCACCGATGCCCGACGACCCCTGATGCAGCAGGATGCGGGAGTGCGCCAGCGCCCGCCGCTTGCCCTTCGTGCCCGCCGAGAGCAGGAACTGCCCGGCGCTGCAGGCCAGTCCCAGTGCGACGGTCGCGACGTCGTTGGGGATCGCGTGGATGATGTCGCGGATGCCGAGCATGGCCGGCACCGATCCGCCGGGCGAGTGGATCCAGAGCGCGATGTCGGCGACCGGATCCTCGGCGGCCAGGCTGAGTAGCTGGGTCATGAGCAGGGTGCCGTTGTCGTCGTCGAGCGGTCCGTCGAGCACGAGGACGCGCTCGTGGAACAGCGCGCGGCGCGCCTCGGCGCCGAACTGCGGGATGGGCTTGTCATCGGTCATGGCTCCAGCGTGCGCTGGACGGGTCGCCGCTGTCGCGGGAATCCGCCCCGGGCGGATCCGCCGTGGGCGGAGGGGTCGAATCTAAAACCTTGCATTGCAATACTTGCCATGCATGATTAGTCTGTTGGCATGACAGAAAGCGCCGAGCGCATCGCCACCAACCTCCGCAAGGGGGTGCTGGAGTTCTGCGTGCTCGGCCTGCTCGCCGCCGGCGAGCGGTACGGCCTGGAACTGGCATCCGAGCTGCAGAGCCGCGGGCTCATCGCGGGAGAGGGAAGCCTCTATCCGCTGCTGGCGAGGATGCGCGATGGCGGACTCGTAGACACCCGCACCGAGGCGGTCGGCGGCGGGCGACCGCGGAAGTACTACACGATCACACCCGCCGGGCGCGATCAGCTGACCACCTTCACTGCAGTCTGGCGAGCCGTCGGCCACGAGGTCGACACCATCATCGAGGGGGCATCATGACGACCGAAGACGAATACCTGCGGTCGGTGGAGCGGATGCTGCGTCGCATCGACGCGGCGCACCGCGCTTCTGTGCTCGATGACCTGCGCGGGCATTTCGCGGATGCCGAGGACGCCGGCCGGCCGGTGGAAGAGACCATCCGCGGCCTGGGCACCCCGGAGGAGATCGCGGAGCGCGCATCCGAGGAGTTCGGAGGGTCCGACGAGGTGGACGCCGCGGCCGAGCGCGCCTGGCGGGTACTGCAGGGTGCGGCCACCGTGAGCGCCCTGATCATCGGCGTCGCTGTGGGATTCATCGTGCCGACGCACACGATCGCGACCTCCGAGGGTGGGGACTCTGTTCTGCAGCACCTGACGATCCTGCAGAACGATGGCCTGTGGGTCGCCCTTCTCCTCCTGATCCCCGCCGTCTTCGCCGCCGTCCCCCTGGTGGTCGCGCGAGCCGCGCGCATTGCTGTCGCCGTCATCTGCGGGATGCTGCTGATCGCAGTCAGCCTGATCGCGGTGTTCACCGTCGGGGAGTTCTTCCTGCCCGTCCTCCTGCTGTCGTGGGCCTCGCTGATCGTGTGGGCTCGTCTGCGCGGATCGGGCTTCGGGAGGGGCTGGCGCATCGCGGGCGGTGTGCTCGCCGCGGCGCCGGTGCTGTTGTCGATCGGTTCGCTCGTTGGCCCGTTCGGGTTCGAGTTCGGCCAGCGTCGCCGCTACGCGGACTACAGCGAGGTCGGCAGTGGCCCGTCCATCGGGATCGAGGCACCGGGCTGGCTCCTCGTCGGCGCCATCGTCGCGCTCGCGGTACTGATCGCCATCGGATACCGCTGGGCGGGGTGGGCACTCGCCGCTGTCGGCTTCGTCGCACTCATCACCGGCCTCGTCGCAGGCTCCCTCTTGGCCCTCCTGTTCGTCTGGCTGGGCGGCTGGTGGTTGACCATCGGACTCGCGCACGCCGTAACGGCATCCCGCCGCGCCTGATTCCAGCATCCGCCCCCCCGATCCCGGCATCCGAGGAACACCTGCACGATCCGGGAACACGTGCACGACCGGATCGCGGGATCGACCGTGCATCCGTTCCCGGATCGTGCATCCGTTCCCGCGTCTGCACCCCTCCCGGATGCGGGAGAATCGGCTGTGCCCTCGAATCTCCGCTGGATGCGGCTGCGCCCGCAGGAACTCGCCCTCATCGCCATCACGGCGGTCTGGGGCAGCACGTTCCTGCTCGTGCACTGGGCGATGCAGCACTCCGACCCCTGGTTCTTCGTGGGGCTGCGGTTCCTCGTGGCAGGGCTGGTCAGCATCCTGATCTTCCGTCACGCACTGCGCGGGATGCGCTGGACCGACATCGCCGCGGGCGCCTCGATCGGCGTGATGATCTACGGCGGCTACGGTCTGCAGACCCTCGGCCTGCAGACCATCAACAGCAGCACCTCGGCGTTCCTCACGGCGCTGTACGTGCCGATGGTGCCGTTCGCGCAGTGGATCTTCTTCCGCAAGCGCCCGCCCGCCATGGCCTTCCTCGGCGCAGGGCTCGCCTTCGTCGGACTGCTGCTGATCGCCGGGCCGGACGCGTTCTCGATGTCGCTGGGTGTCGGCGAGACGGTGACGCTGATGAGCACCATCCCGATCGTCGGCGAGATCATCCTCATCAGCGTGTTCGCCGGTCGCGTCGACCTGGGGCGCATCACCATCGTGCAGCTGTTCACCGCGGGCCTGCTGGGGCTCGCGACCATGCCCTTCGTCGGCGAGAGCCTCCCCGCCTTCGACTGGGCGTGGGTGATCGCCGGCGTCGGCCTGGGCGTCGCGAGCTGCATCATCCAACTGACGATGAACTGGGCGCAGAAGTCGGTCTCCCCCACGCGCGCCACCATCATCTACTCGGGCGAGCCGGTGTGGGCCGCCGTGATCGGCCGCATCGCCGGGGAGCGCCTGCCCGCGGCCGCGCTGGTGGGCGGCCTGCTGGTGGTGCTGGGCATCCTCGCCAGCGAGCTGCGCATCGTGCGGCGCCGCAGCCGGGGCGGATCCGGAGAAGGCCATACCCCCATTCGGGGGTGAACTCCCCCGCTCTTCGGGTCGAAGATGGAGGGATCGAGCAAGGGAGCCTGAGATGACACGCGACGCCACCGCCGCCACGAACGCCGTCCGCGAGATGCGCGACTTCCTCTTCGCGCACGGCGACGACTACGACGGCGCCCGCGCCGGGTTCGCCTGGCCGCAGGTGGACTCCTTCAACTTCGCGCTGGAGTGGTTCGACGTGGTCGCGGGCGAGAACCCCGACCGCCCGGCCGTGCAGATCGTCTCGGCAGATCTGTCCGTGCAGAGCTGGAGCTACGGCCGGCTCTCCGAACGATCGGACCAGGTCGCGAACTGGCTGCGCGCCCTGGGCATCCGTCGCGGCGACCACCTGATCGTGATGCTGAACAACACGATCGAGCTGTGGGAGATCATGCTCGCCATCACCAAGATCGGCGCGATCGCGATCCCCACCTCGACCCTCCTGTCGGCATCCGACCTCGCCTACCGCATCGACCACGGCCGCGCCCGCGCCGTGGTCGCGCTGGGCGGGCTGGCGGATCGCGTCGAGGATGCCGACGTGCTCCGCATCGCGGTCGGCGACGCCACCGCCGGCTGGCACGACTTCGCCGCGTCCGCCGATGCCGCCGCGGTCTTCGAGCCGGATGGCCCCACCCCGGCATCCGACACCGCCCTGCTGTACTTCACCAGCGGCACCACGAGCCGGCCGAAGCTCGTGCAGCACACGCACGTCTCCTACCCGGTCGGCCACTTGTCGACCATGTGGTGGCTGGGCGTGCGGCCCGACGACGTGCATCTGAACATCTCCTCGCCCGGCTGGGCCAAGCACGCCTGGTCGAGCTTCTACTCGCCGTTCCTCGCCGAGGCGACCGTGTTCGTCTACAACTACGACCGCTTCGACGCGAACACCCTCATGCAGGTGATGGACACGCACCACGTGTCGACCTTCTGCGCACCGCCGACCGTGTGGCGGATGCTGATCCAGGCCGACCTGTCGCGACTGACGAACCCGCCCCGCGAGCTCGTCGGAGCCGGCGAGCCCCTGAACCCCGAGGTCATCAACCGCGTGCGCGAGGCGTGGGGCAGCACGATCCGCGACGGGTACGGGCAGACCGAGATGACCGCGTGCGTGGGCAACTCCCCCGGCCAGCTCGTCAAGGACGGCTCGATGGGCCGCGCGCTGCCCGGCTATCCGGTGGTGCTGCTCGATCCGGTCACCGGCGAGGTGACGGATGCCGAGGGCGAGATCGCGCTCGACCTGTCGGAGGCGCCGCTGGGCCTGATGTCGGGATACTACGAGGATCCGGAGAAGACCGCCGAGTCCCGCGCCGGCGGCTTCCACCACACCGGCGACATCGCCGCGCGTGACGCCGACGGGTATCTGACGTACGTCGGGCGCGCGGACGACGTCTTCAAGGCATCCGATTACAAGATCTCGCCGTTCGAGCTGGAGTCCGCGCTGCTCGAGCACGAGCTGGTCGTCGAGGCGGCGGTCGTGCCGAGCCCCGACCCCACGCGCCTGGCGGTGCCGAAGGCGTACGTGATCCTGCACGGGTCCGCGGGCAGCGGCGCGGAGGCCGAGCACGCCGCGGCCGCGCAGATCTTCGGCTTCGCGCGCGAGAGGCTCTCCTCGCACCTGTGGGTGCGGATCATCGAGTTCGTGCCGGAGCTGCCCAAGACGATCTCGGGGAAGATCCGGCGCGTGGAGCTGCGGGCGCGGGAGGCCGAGCGCGTGGCATCCGGCGACCCCACGGGACAGCACCTGGACCGCGACCACCGCTGACCCGCGCGAGCGAGCCGCCGCGTGGGTCAGGCGACCGCGACGACGTCCGTGCTGAGCGTGGCCGGGCGAGGAGCGGATGCTGTGGCCGGGACCTTCGCGGCGGCCGACTCGACCTCGGCCTGCTCGACGGCGGCGGCGCGCCGTGCGAGCAGCGGTGCGAATGCCACGCGGAGAACCGTCCCGGCCACGAGTGCGACGCCGAGCCCGATCGCGGCGACGAAGAACGGCGTCCACAGGGCGGCGAAGGATGCCGAGACGCTGAGCAGCGCGCCGACGATCCACACGCCGATCGCCCCGCCTGCGAGCCCGGCAGCGCCACGAGCGATCGCGAAGGCTGCGACGAGCGCGCAGACGAGGGCGATGACAGCTCCGGCCACCCCGATCGGCACGAACACCGATACCAGCGTGTTCGTCAAACCGAGTGTTGACATTCTGACGACCCCCCGTCACGGACACGCATTCGCGTGTTCCTGAACTCAAGGTTACGCGGGTGGATTCGCGGAGTCACTCCCCCTGAAGAACGATTCGGCATCATCCTGAAGGATGACGCGTGAACGCCCGGTGACTCAGCGACGGGTGCGGCGCGGGAGGCGCAGGCGGGTCAGCCGAGGCGGCACCACGGGCACCGGCGCGGTGAACACGGCATCCACCACCATCGATCCGTCGGTGGGGCCGATCACCGGGATCGGCGTGGTGAGCGTGGTCTCGAGCGGCGCGACCGGCACCTTCGCGAGATCGCGATGCGCGCTCACGTACGCCGGGACCAGCAACGCGACCGCGCCGAGCCAGGCGAGCGGGTTGCTCATCGCGACGCCCTCGAACTCCAGGATCGCGCCGAGCGCGAGCGCGGCCGCCACACGGGCGACCAGCTCGATCACCCCGGTGACGGTGGGTACGAGCACCCGTCCCAGTCCCTGCAGCACCCCGCGCAGCACGAACAGCACGCCCAGCAGCACGTAGGTGGAGCCGTTGATGATCAGCATCAGGTGCGCGTACTCGACGACGCGGTCCGCGCCGTCGCCGACGAACAGCCGCACCACCGGCACGCCGAACGCGATCATGAAGGCGCCGAGCAGGAGCGCGGCGACCACCGCCATCCACAGGGCCTGGATCGTGCCTCGGCGCACCCGGTCGGGGCGACGCGCGCCGAGGTTCTGCGCGGCGTACATCGACGCGGCCAGCCCCAGCGAGGCGAGGAATGCGGTGGCGAGGCTGTCGACGCGGGATGCCGCGGTGTAGGCGGCCACGGCATCCGCCCCCAGCGTGTTCAGCGCGACCTGCACGATCAGAGCGCCGATGGCGATGATCGACGCCTGGAAGCCCATCGGCAGGCCCAGACGCAGGTGCTCGGCCATGTCGGCGCGCGACACCTTCCAGTCCGCACGGTGCACGTGCAGCACGGGCACGCGGCGCCACACGTACAGCAGGCACAGCAGCACCGAGACGGCCTGCGCGACGACGGTCGCCCAGGCGGCTCCTGCGACACCCCACTCCAGCGTGCCGACCATCAGGATCACGAGCCCGACGTTCAGGGCGCAGGAGATGGTGAGGAACACCAGCGGCGTGGTGGAGTCTCCGATCGCGCGGATGATCGCGGCCAGGTAGTTGAAGAACATGATGGTGCTGCCGCCGATGAAGGTCACCTGCGTGAACGCGGTGGCTTCGGCGAGCAGCTCGGGCGGGGTCTGCAGCAGCCGCAGGAACGGCTCGGCGATGAGCGGCCCCACCACCGTCAGAACCAGGCTGGTGGCAGCGGTGAGCAGGGTGCCCGTGGCCACCGAGCGCCGCACGCCGTGAGCATCCGAGGCGCCGAACGCCTGGGCGGTCGGGATCGCGAAACCGCTCGCCAGTCCCCACGCGAAGCCGATGACGAGGAAGATCAGGCTGCCGGTCGCGCCGACGGCCGCGAGCGAGTCCACGCCGAGATGGCGGCCGACGACCACGGCATCCACGAACTGGTACAGCTGCTGCACGACGTTGCCGATGAGCAGCGGCACGGAGAAGGCCAGGATGACGCGCCACGGGCGGCCGGTGATGAGGGTGGTAGCCATGCGGGTCCCAGGGAAGCGGGCGGGCGGGGTGGGGATGCCGGAGACGACGACCGTCACCGTGATCGGTCACGGCGACGGATCGCAGAAGTCTATCGAATCGTTTCGAGCTTGGGAATGCGCGCGACGGATATCGTGCGGGGGCGGTGCGGGTCCAGGGGCTTGTCCGCGTGCTCGCCGAGACGCTAGAGCAGGAGGATGACACGACTGAGACGCAGCGATCCGCACGGACCCGGACTGAGCCGGGTCCGCCGCGGGCGCGGCTGGGAGTACCGGATGCCCGACGGCACCCGCATCACGGATGCCGTGCTGCTCGAACGGCTGCGTGCGATGGCGATCCCTCCCGCGTGGACCGACGTCTGGATCAGTCCGCACGAGAACGGTCACGTCCTCGCGACCGGGATGGACGACGCCGGACGCCGGCAGTACATCTATCACCCGGCCTGGCACGAGCGGATGGCGAGGGAGAAGTTCGATCGGATGCTGCAGCTCGCCGCCGTGATGCCCGGCGTGCGCGCAGGGGTGACGCGCGACCTGCGTCAGGACGGCTTCGGTCGTCCTCGCGTGCTCGCCGGGGCCTTCCGGATGCTCGACAGCGCGATGCTGCGGGTGGGCTCTGAGCAGTATGCCCGGCAGCACGGCAGTATCGGCCTGGCCACGCTCCGCGGATCGCACGCGCACGTCTTGGCGGAGCGCACGGTGGAGCTCGCGTTCCCCGGCAAGAGCGGGCAGGCGTGGGAATCGCGGGTCGAGGACCCTGATCTGGCGGCGCTGGTCGCCGGGCTGAAGCGCCGCGGGCCGCGAGCGCTGCTGCTGAGCTGGCAGGACGGGTCGACCTGGCATCCGATCCGCCCGGCCAACATCAACGACGACGTCCGCGCGCGCACCGGAGGGGACTTCACCGCGAAGGACTTCCGCACGCTGCACGGCACCATCGTCGCCGCCACGGAGCTGGCGCGGATCGGCCCCCGCGACACCGACAGCGCACGCCGCCGAGCCGTCTCTGCGGCCATGCGGGCGACCGCCGCCGCTCTGGGGAACACTCCCGCAGTCGCGCGGTCGGGCTATGTCGACCCGCGCGTGCTCGACCTCTACGACGACGGCATCGTCGTGGACACCGGTCGTCGAGTCGAGCCGCAGCTCGGGGAGCTGCTGGCCTGACCCGAGGGCACGGAACACGGGCATCCGTCCTGTCAACCCGGTGTCGAGCGCCGACCTCCCCGCCTAACGTCGCCCGCGGACCCGATGAAGGAGGAGAGATGAGCGACGCACAGCGCGGCAGCACGACGCACGGGCCGAACCTCGACGATCAGCTCGAACAGGAATCCCGTGGGATGGTGCAGGGCCACGGCGCCCCGCACGCGGAGTCGTTCCGCGAGACCGAGCCCCTTCCGGACGACACCGACTCTCCGGAGGTGCGGCAGGCGTTCGAGCGGGAGGATCCCGGCGCCGACGCCGAGAACCCTTACGACGAGGAGGACGACGATGACAAGCTCGCTTGACCCCGACGGCCTGGACCTGCACGAGGCGCTCAGCACTCCTGGCGCCTGGACGACCGTGTACACCGACGGACCTTCGGGCGAGCCGCCCGGCGCGGCGGAGAGCAGGATGCGCTCGCTGCGGGACCGGATGCAGGAGGCGGGAGTACCCGAGGAGGACGCGGATGCCGTCGTCGCCGCGCTGCCCGAAGACACCGGCGTGCCCGCGCCGTCGGCGCGCTGGCTGCTCGTCAAGGACGGTTCGGTCGTCGCCGACGAGGGCTTCGCAGCCCCGCGGCGCGGCGCCGAGCGAATCTCGCACGGGACGTTCCCCGAGATCGTCCCGCTGCTGAGGCACCGGACCGGCAACCCTCTCATCCTGGTGGTGGCGACGGGGCGCGACGGCGCCGAGATCACTCTGGAGCGTCTCGGCCGCGCCGGATCGGAGAAGGTGGAGCAGGTCGAAGGCGACGAGTACCCGATCACCAAGTCGAGCCCCGGCGGGTGGTCGCAGGCCCGATTCCAGCGCAGTGTCGAAGAGGTGTGGCTGCGCAACCAGACCGAGATCGGCGGGATCGTCGATGAGATCACGCGCACCCGGCACCCTGACCACATCTTCGTCACCGGCGACGCGCACGCCCGGGGCCTGCTCCTCGAGAGCATCGGCGCTGACACGCTCGACCGGGTGGTGGAGGTGGATGTCATCACCCGCGCGGCGGGGGCTGACGACGAGGCGCTGACCGCCGCGATCGACGAGACGGTCGCCGCCGCACACGACGAGCAGGTCGCATCGGTGCGGGATCGCGCCGCCGAACGCGATGCGCGCAACGGCGTGTCCGGCATCGGCTCGGTGGTCGCCGCGCTGCAGCAGGCACAGGTCGAGACTCTGCTGCTGGATGCACGGCTGGCCGACACCGATGCCTCGGTGCTCGCGCTGCGCGAGACACCGTGGGTCGCAGCGAGCCCGGCCGACAACTTCGACGCGGGGCCGGGCACACCGGTGTCGGCGGCGGAGGGCCTGGCTCGTGCCGCCGTGCTGACCGATGCCGAGATCGTGTTCATCGAGGATGAGCCGGCGGAGGGTGAGCCACGGCGCGAAGGCGCAGCGGCCGCACCGCTGGCCGTGCTCCGCTGGTCCACCGAGTCCGGCAGCGATGACCTCGAGGCTCCGGTCCGCGAAGCATCCTCCGCGGACCCCGGCACCCCGGCATCCGACTCCGCCACCGGTGCGGACCCGGGCGCGGACGGCCATCCCAGCCAGGCCGAGGGAGAGGATCCCGACGAGGACGTCGCGCATCACGACCCGCGCACGAGCGGGCATCCCTCTCAGGCGGAGGGCGAGGACCCGGCGGACGACGAGCGCGCCTGACCGGCGGGAACAGGGCCAAGATGGTGATGTGACCGACATCCTCTCCTCGCTGACGAACCTGCCTGCTCCGCAGTTCATCGAGGTGGGTGACGGCGTCGCGGTGGCGACGTACGCGTGGGGCGATCCGGATGCACCCGTGGTCGTGCTCGTGCACGGCTTCGCATCCAGCACCGCCGACACCTGGCTGCACACCGGGTGGGTGCGGATGCTGGAGCGTGAGGGCTACCGCGTCCTGGGTATCGATCAGCGAGGCCACGGGGCGAGCCAGAAGCCGCACGATTCCGCGGGTTACGCCGTGGCGAACCTGGCGCGCGACGTCGAGGCCGTGCTCGACACGCACCTCGTCGAGGACGCGCTCTACGTCGGCTACTCCCTCGGCGCCCGCGTCGGCTGGCAGGTGCTGCAGGATCTCGGCGACCGCATCCCCCGCGGTGTGCTGGGCGGCGTGCCCGACGGCATCCCCCTGGACCGACTCGACGTGGACCAGGTGTGCCGGTACGCCGACGACGGCATCCCCGTCACCGACCCGGTCACGCAGAGCTACATCCAGCTGGCCGAGCGGGTTCCGGGCAACGACCTGTACGCGCTGCTCGCACTGGCCGAGGGCATGCGCGCATCGCGCTCGATCGACCCAGATCCCGCCCACGCGCCGCAGCAGCCCGTGCTCTTCGCCACCGGCTCGGAGGACGCGGTGATCGAGGGCTCACGCCGCCTGGCCGAGGCCGCACCGCAGGCGACCTTCTTCACGATCCCCGGCCGGCACCACTTCAACGCGCCGGGATCGAAGGACTTCCGGCTCGCGGCGCTGGAGTTCCTGCAGGCGGAGTGATCCCGACGGGCGAGTGGTCAGCTGCGCGCGTCGCGGGTCAGGGCGCGGATCCCCGCGTAGACCACGAGCGCGACCACGACCACCAGCGCGAGCTTGGCGACGAACCACAGCAGCGAGAACAGCGCGCTGACGATCCACCACGCGATGACGAGGGCGAGGATGGCGCCGAGGATGCTCCAGATCGTGCTCTTGGTCATCGTCCCAGCGTAGAGGAGTCCCGTGATGGCGCCGGATGCGCTCAGCCACGGGTGCCTCAGCTTCGGGATGCGCTCAGCTTCCGGGAGGCCCGTCGAGAACGGTCGGGATGTACTCGAGCAGCTGGGTGCGATGGTCGAAGGTGCGCGCCTCGACCAGCTCGAGCAGCACATCGGGGTACGCGTCGAAGATCCGGTCCTGTCCGGTCTTCCCTGTGATCACCGGGAAGACCACTACGCGGTACCGATCGACGAGCCCCGCATTCAGCAGCGAGCGGCACAGCGAGATACTGCCTAGGGTCCGCAGCGGGCGATCGGAGGTCTCCTTCAGCTCGCGCACGAACTCGACCGCGTCGCCGGGCACGAGCGTGGAGTGGGCCCAGTCCAGCGGCTCGTCGAGGCTGGACGAGAACACGTACTTCTGCACGGCGTCGAGGGAGTCCACGCCCTCCGAGCCCTGCGCGGCGAAGGCGGACATCAGCCGGTAGGTGGTCGCGCCCATCAGCAGCGGCGCGTCCCGGTCGGGATGCCCGGCGAGCCAGTCCAGGTATTCGGCGCTCTCCAGGCCCCACCACCCCGGCCAGCCCTCGGCGGCGCCGTAGCCGTCCAGCGACATGATGAAGTCGATCGTCAGAGTCTGCATCGGATCCTCCTCGGCACGCGGTCCACGGCGAGACGGCACCCGCCGCACGCCGGTTCCCGGCAGAGCCTACGCTCCGCCGTCCGGCCGGGTAACCCCGATCTGCACCGTAAGATCTGGTTGCGACGGGCAGCCCGTCGGGATGCCGGAGGAGGGCGATGTTCGAGGGGCCCCTGTCGGCATCCGCATACGAGGTGCTGGGTGTCGCGGCGAGCGCGTCGGACGACGAGCTGCGCCGGGCGTACCGGCTGCGGCTGCGGCAGACCCACCCCGACACCGGCGGCGATGCGGCGCTGTTCATCCGCGTGCAGCGCGCATGGGAGCACGTCGGGACCCCCGCCGAACGCGCGGCCTATGACCGGGGGCGCGAGGACGTGTCGTGGGGCGCTCCTGCGGCATCCGCTCCCCGGGCCGGGACGCGGCCGCGCACCAAGACGTACGGTCAGGCGGGGGGCTGGCGGCGGCTGCGCTACCTGCAGCTGATGACCGAGCACCTCGGTCGCACGGTCACGGCGCGCGAGATCTACGATCCGGCCGTCGTGCGCGAGGCGCCGTGGGAGGCGCGGAGGATGCTGGCCGACGCCCTCGCCGAGGAGAGCACGGCCGCCGCGATCGCCGACCTGGGCATCGGGTTCACCGCGTGGAACGACGTGGTGGCGGGAGCGGATGCGGCGCAGAAGCTCGACCACGCGGTGCTCGGACCCACGGGTCTGTACGGGCTGGCGTCCGAGGATTTCGGCGACGCCGTGCGGTTCCGGCGGGGCGAGGTGATCGGGCGGTCTGTCGACGGCAGCACACCGGTGGCGGATCTGCTCTCCCGCATCCGTTCGCTCTCCCGCGCCGCGCGGGTGCGGTTCGCCGGCGCGATCCTGATCCTGCCCGACGACGACCTCGACGAGGCGGTCACCGTGCTGGGCGCCGTGCGCGGCGTTCCCGTCGCGGTCGTGCGCCGCAGCGCGTTGCGCCCTGTGCTGCGGAGCGGCATCCCTGGAGCGCGCGCGATGGGCATGACCGAGGCCTTCGACGTGCGGACGCGCCTGACGCAGACCGCGCGCGTGCTCGTTCCCTGAGAGCGACCGGCGGTACGGTTCAGGGGTGGATGCTGTGACTGACCCGCTGCCCGACCGCCCTGCGCCGGACAACCCGCAGGGCAAGCTCGTGCTGCTGCGGCACGGCGAGACCGAGTGGTCGAGGTCGGGACGGCACACCGGCCGGACCGACATCCCGCTCACCGCACACGGCGAGGAACTGGCCCGCGCGGCGGGCGAACTGGTGCGCGGGTACGATTTCACGCTCGTGCTGAGCTCCCCGTTGCAGCGCGCACGACGCACCGCCGAGCTGGCCGGGCTGGACGCCGAGATCGACCCGCTGCTGGTGGAGTGGGACTACGGCGGGTACGAGGGACGCACGACCAGGGACATCCGCGCGGAGCTCGGCTACAACTGGACGGCCTTCGCCCACGGGGTGATCCGCGGCGATACCCCCGGGGAGACCGTCGAAGAGGTCGCCGCCCGCGCCTCGCGGGTGCTCACCCGGGTGCTGCCTGCCATGGCCGACGGGGACGTCGCCCTGGTCGCGCACGGCCACTACCTGCGCATCCTGACCGCCGTGTTCCTGCGCCAGGCGCCGCGGTTCGCGGCATCCATCTCGCTGGACGCGGGCTCGGCGTCGGTGCTCGGCTTCTCCCGGGAGCAGCCGTCGATCCTCGCCTGGAACCACGGTCCGGCCCTGCCGCTGGCCCCGTCGGAGTCCTGAGCCGGGGAGCGGATGCCGGTCGACCATCGGCATCCGCTCCGCTGAGGTCGTCACGGGTCCTGCCTGCTCCGGGCACTCTCACCTCGGGACTTGAGGCGATCCGCAGCGTCGGCGATGGTGATCCGGCCGGCATCAGGTCATGCGCGATAGCCCGCAAGCCCTCTTCCCGCAAGAGTCGGCTCACGCCAGATGAAGGAGAACTCGTCCGTTTCGGGGTCGAGCAGGAGATAGCCGACGTGAGGCCCCTCGATCATGCGGAGCTCGACTTCGAACCTGCCGTCGCCGGCCCAGCCGCCCCGCGTCGTGAACGGTATCGGGATCTCCCCGGGAAGGACCCCGCGCTGCCATCGATCGGGTTCCACCGCGAGGTGTGCGAGCCCTTCCTCCAGAGTCAGAGTGAGGACGTTTCCGCTGAGCCGTACCGCCGTCAGTTCTGGCATGTCGATGTCGCCAAGGCCGCCGAACCGCGTATACGGAAGGGATGCGTCGCGTGCCGCGCGCGTGAACGTCAGCGTCGAGACGTCCCGGCAGATGGGATCGACGAGAGGCACGGGATCAGCGGCAGCCGACGCGATGGCCTCCACCGCGCGCTCCGTCCATTCACTCGCGTGTGCTGCGGCCCCGTGCCACAACTCGGACGAAGTGCCGCCGCGGAGGGCATCTGTGACAACCGCCAGCTGGCCCAGGGTCGCCTTCGCGGTGCATGCTGCGAGATCGAACACACCGGCGACAGGCGGCACGACCGTGGCATCCGCGAATCGCTTCGCGAGGCGGAGGTCCGCCGCCGCAGTCACCTCATCGTCGGGGACGTCCGCGGCGAAGGCCGGCAGCAGATGTTCCCAGACGGCGTCGAGCACGGGCTGTCCTGCTTGTGTCGACGCGGTCACAGCGACGACTGCGTCGCTGCCGGGCAGCACGAGGCAGAACTGACCGTACGCACCGCCGGCGTGATATCCGTGATCGCCGATCCAGAACTGGTACCCGTAACCGAGGCCGCTGTCACGATCGACGGGCATGTCCGGAGGGAAGCGATGGGCACTGTCGTTGTACATCTGCGTGGACGTCGCGCGCCTCAGCCAATCGCGCGGAACGAGTTGCTCTCCACCCCACTCCCCTTCCTGCAGCAGGAGCTGCCCGAAGGCGGCGATGGATTCGGTGCAGAGGTAAAGACCGGTGAGACCGGGGTTGGCCTCGCCCCCGTACCACTTGGCTTCGGCAGCGCCGAGAGGTGCCAGGAGCCGCGGCCGCAGGTACTCCAGCAACGAGGTGCCGCTTCGTGCCTCGATGATCTTCGCCACCGCGAAGGTCGCCAGCTGGTCGTATGTGAACACCTCGCCGGGCTTCCGTTCCGGCGAATAGTCGCGCAATTTCGCCCGCAGAGCGACGTCGTTCATCTCACCGCTGTCTGTCGTCGGGTCGAGAACAGGGTCCAGCAGGTGTCCCACCGACATGCGCAACGCATCCGCGATCGTGGCGTCGCCGTAGTGGGCGGTCTCGTCGAGATGGTCCGACAACCGGTCATCAAGCTTCAGCAGTCCCTCGGCCTCGGCGATGCCGGCAGCGACCGCAGTGAAACTCTTGCTCAGTGAGTAGAGCAGGTGGGGGGTCTGCGGGTCGTACGGAGCCCACCAGTGTTCGAAGACCACCGACCCGCGTCTGACGATCATGCAGCTGTGCAACTCGATGCCGCTCTTCGACATCTCGTCGAGGAAGCCTGCGATCCCGTTCGCATCGACGCCCGCGGAGCGGGGTGTGCGTCTCGGCAACATCGTCATCTCTTCGACTCCCCTTCACGCCGGTTACTGATCAGGACGACTCCGCTCAGGAGCTGCCAGAGAAGGAACGTGTACACGGCCCCACGCTCCCAGACTCCGTCGGGGAGCCAGACATGCATGGTGAGGAGGGCTGCGCTGCACCAGCCCGACGCTCCGAGGACGAGCCCGATCCGGCGGTGCCAGGTGGGCACGGCGATCGCGCGAAAGGCGCGGGCGGAAACGATCGCGGCAGCGTTGCCTCCTCCGATCGCCGCCACGGCCCCCGCTCCGTGGATGACGATGAGACCCGATGCGGCGTTCTCCGGCGAACCGGGCACGAGCCCGACGAACACGATGCCCATCGCGTGGATCAGCCCGAGGAGCATGAACCAGACGGTGGCGGCGCGACGACCGAGTCTCGGCGCGATGACGACCAACCCGAGCACGAACAGCAAGCCGGATCCGATGAACCCGGCATCCATCACCGCTGGGAGCTGGGAGTGCAGCGGGCGACCCTGGAAATCGCCGAAGGTCGGCACGCCGAGATCGCTGATGTAGAAGGTCGCGTAACTGTAGCCCGGGAACGCAGCCGCAGCGATCGCCTCGCACAGCAGGTACCAGACCGGCCCCAGAATCCAGAGCAGCCCGGCCGTCACGAGCTCGACCCCGACCGTGTTTCGCGTGTCAGTCGAACCGGTCGGCGTCTGAAGCATCTGCACTGTGCACCTCCTCCTGGCGGCGGCCGTAGTCCTGTAGCCCGAAGCCCCGCGCGAACAACGCGTCCGCAGCCGGGGCCGCACGGTCCGGCATGGCCTTTCGCACATCATCCATGCTTCGGGGGATGTCGACGGGGAGGCGGCCCGACGGCACGACCCGGCCGGACAGGCCATCCATGAGCGCGCTGTCGGCGACGCCGAAGCATGCCACGGTCGCACTCGCGAACGAGAGGAACGGAGCAAGGATCGCGGGCCGGTCGAGGTCGACCACGAGCACCAGCGGGCACTCCTCGGCGATCCTGGCGAGTCGGGAGACGAGTCCGGGCCGGAAGTCGAGGGATCCCTGGTGGAATCCGCGCTCGAGCAGGAGGTCGTCACGTGGTTCGTATGGAGCGGGGATGCGGACGAGCGCGAGATCGGCGTCCCGCGGAGCCGCCACCGGCTCTCCATACTCCGCCACGATCTCGGGCATCACGCCTTCGACGTAGATGCGCAGCGGAGAACGCCGCCCGCCGAGCGGCAAGACGTCATGGTTCGTGAGAACGACGATCGACTGCGCCTGTGCCTTCAAGCCCTGAGCGCGGAACTCGGCGTTGCCGACGATCCGCTCCGCCGCGTCCTCGTCGACATACGGGTCGTCGAAGAGCCCGAGTCGGAATTTCGTGAGGAGGATGCGGCGCGCGGACTCATCGATCCTGCTCTCCGTGACCGCCCCTTGAGCGACGGCGTCGGCGAGGACGTCCACGCACTCCTCTCCTCCGAATTGATCGACTCCGGCATGGAGAAGCTTCACGATGCGTTCCGCCGGGGCGAGCGCTTCGACCCCCCACGCGCGGGCCGGCAGCAGCTTGCCACCGACGTGATTGTCGGTCACGAGCTCCCAATCGGAGACGATGACGCCGTCGAACCCGAGTTCCTCGCGCAGCACACCCGTCAGGATCTGCCTGTTGTATGCGAAGCCGACCTCTTCAATGGGCCGGCCATGTCGCACGAGGCCGACCGGCATCCCGTAGTAGGGCATGATCGCTGCAGTTCCGGCGGCTATGGCGTCGGCGAAGGGGGCAAGGTGCGCCTCGAAGTTGTTGCCGGGATAGACCTGCTCCCGTCCGTACGGGAAGTGCGGATCCTCGCCATCCTTCTGCGCTCCGCCGCCAGGAAAGTGCTTCGTCGTGGTCGCCACGCTGTCCGGCCCGAGGCGAGGACCCTGGATTCCTCGCACATAGGCGCGGGTGTAGGCCCTCACCCGGTCGACATCGCTGCCGAAGGTCTGCAGTTGGCGCCCCCATCGGGCTTCGGTCGCGAGGTCGACCTGCGGATGCAGCGCCATGCGCAGGCCGACGGCTCGGTACTCGGCGCGCACCACCTCGCTGAATCGCGCGACGAGGTCGACATCGTCCAGCGCCGCGAGCCCCAGCATGTCGGGCCATTGCGAGAACGGGCCGCTCGTGAACGCGACGCCACTGCTCTCGGTGAAGGAGTGTCGTGGATCCGTGCTCAGTGTGACGGGGATCCCGTGCGGCGTCTGCTCTGCGAGGGCCTGGAGGCGATTGTTCCACCGTGCTGCGGCACGCGCGGACGGGATCGCATGGACGTTGAAGGCCGACAGGCCCTTGTCCAGCACCACCGTAGCCGTAGCGGACTTCGCGAAGACACCGGATTCCGCGAGAAGCTCGCCATCAGGACCCATCTCGATGACGGTCTGGAACATCAGACCGATCTTCTCCCGCAGGGAGAGCCTGGGCAGGAGGTCGTTCACCCGCTCTTCCGCACTGAGCCGCGAATCCTCGTAGGGGTCCATGATGCCGTTGCCGTTGAGGTCGCGGAACGCCAACCCGTCCGGCGTCGTGCGGGTGCTCGGTCCGCCCCTCATGTCGTGTCGATTCACTCTTCTTCTCGGTTCACTTGAGCCCGGTCGTGGCGATGCCCTGGACGAACCATCGCTGCAGCACGACGAACAGCAGCAGGATCGGCGCGATCACCAAGACGGAACCGGCGAGCAACAGACCGTAGTTCGTCGAGTGCTGACCGGTGGAGTACAGGGAAAGGGCGATGGGCAGCGTGTACAGGTCGGCGGATTGGGAGACGACCAGAGGCCAGAGGAAGTTGTTCCACGATCCGAGGAAGGTGAGGATCGCGAGCGTCGCCAGCGCCGGTCCGCACAGCGGGAGCACGACCCGCGAGAACAGCCTCCATTCATTCGCACCGTCGATGCGGGCGGCTTCGAGGAGTTCATCAGGAATCCCGGAGATGAACTGCCGCATCAGGAACACGCCGACGGGCGCAGTGAGGAATGGCAGCACGAGAGCGGCGTACGTGTCCAACAGGCCGAGCTTCGCTGTCTGCACGAACAGCGGGACGAACGTGACCACGCCCGGCACCATCAGGGTCAGCATCACCAGCCCGAACAGCAGACGCTTACCGAAGAAGCTCATCTTCGCGAGGGCGTACCCGACCATCGAGCAGAACACGAGGTTGCCCAGCACGGTGATCACTGCGACGATCACGCTGTTGAGGAAGTACTTGGAGAAATCGAGTTCGGCGAACCAGGTCGTGTAGTTCTGTCCGGTGAACTGCTCCGGCCAGAAGGTCGGAGGTCGACGCAGGATCTCGCCCTGCGTCTTGAACGACCCGAGAAGCATCCAGACGAACGGGAGTATCCACACGAGAAGTCCGAGCACGAGCACGCCCGCGACCACGCGGCGGCCACGGTGGACTTGGGGAGGACGCAGGACCCGCGCGATCTTGTCTTTGCTCGTTGTTCGTTCCGACGTGCGAGAGACCATCGGTTTCACTCCTTCGTGCGCAGCAGCCGGAACTGCAGCAGGCTGAGCAGGGCGACCAGCAGGAAGAGGATGTAGCTCGCGGCGGACGCCCGCCCGTACAGCCCCACGCCGAACTGCTGATACGTGTAGAACGCGATCGAGAGCGTGCGATCCAACGGGCCGCCGCCGGTCATGACGAACGCCTCCTCGAAGAACTGGAGGTATCCGACGGAGATGAGCACGGCTCCGAGCAGGAGGGTGGGGCGCAGCGTCGGCAGCGTGACGCTGAAGAAGCGACGCCAGGCGCCGGCGCCGTCCATGGTCGCCGCCTCGAACATCTCGCGGGGGATCGACTGCAGCCCCGCCAGGAAGATCACCATGAGCGTGCCCACGTTGCGCCACAGCGCGAGCATGATCAGGGACGGCAGGGCCCACACGGGATCGTTGAGCCAGTTGACCGCAGGGAGGCCGAACACTCCGAGCGCGGCATTGAGCAGCCCGTCCGGCTGGAGGATGTACTTCCATGCGACCGACACCGCGACGATGCTGGTGACGGCCGGGGCGTAGTAGCCGACGCGCAGGATCGTGATGATCCTTCCCTGACCTGTGTTGAGGCCGACCGCCAGCGCGAGTGCGACAGCCATGGTCAGGGGAATGCCGACCACCACGAACATTCCGGTCACCGACAGGGCCGTGAGGAATCGCGGGTCCGTCAGCAGCGACACATACTGGTCGATGCCGACGAACGCCACGGCGAACGGCGTCTGCAGGTCGCGCGCGGTGATGTCGGTGAACGACATCGCGAAGGATCCGCCGATCGGCATGAGCATGAACGCCGCGAACACTGCGACGAACGGGAGACAGAAGGTCCAGGCGAAGATCGTCTGCCGGCGTCGCGTCAGGGTGCGGCGGTGGCTGCCCGACGTCGTGCCCCGCCGAAGCGAGGCACGACGCACGATGGAAGAGGCTGTCATCTAGCCGAGCCCGACCTGGTCGGCCTGCCGTTGCAGGCTCTGCAGACCGGCGGGGATCGAGACCGTGTTCTTTCGGATCTGCTCGAGGGTGCTGTCGCCGATCGCGAAGACCTGATCGAGGGTCGGCGGGGTCGGGAGGGGCAGGGCCGTCTTGAGCGCTTCTCCGACGGGGGCGATGCGGTCCTTGCCGGTCAAAGCGGGCAGTTCCCACGCGGCCGGGCCCGGTGGCAGATCCCCCGTCGCCTCGAAGAAGGCGGCCTGGGTCTCGGGCGTGCTCAGCCAACGGACGAGCTTCCAGGCCGCGTCGGAGTTCTTCGCCTTCTCGAAGACGCCCAGTTGCGAGCCGCCGACCACGGAGACCTGCGCCTCACCATACGGGAGGGGGGCGAGGGCGTACTTGCTCTCGAAGTCGGTGCCACCCATCTGCGCGAGAGTGCCCTGCAGCGAGGGCGTCGCCACGAACATGGGTGTACTGCCCGAGATGAAGTCCGCCGGCATCTGCGCCGGTGCCGGATCAGAGTTGGGATCGGAGAGTCGCTTGTCGAACCAGCTCTTGTAGAACTCGAGCGAGTGCTGCCACTCCGGGGTGGTGAAGGTCCACTTCTTGCCGTCCTCGAGCTTCGCACCCCCGGTGAACGGAATCCACAGGTTGCCGAGGAAGGAACTCGGCCCGCTGTAGAGGCGCATTCCCCACGTCGCGCCCGCTTTGCCCTGATAGTCCGCGGCAAGCTGCTGCACCTCGTCCCAGGTCTCCGGTGCGTGGTCCCATCCAGCCTTCTGCGCCAGGTCCGTCCGGTAGTACAGCATCGGAATGTCCGCGTACCAAGGCACAGCGGCCCACCGGCCGTCGACTTTTGTGCCCTCGAGCACACCGGGGAAGAAGTCCTCCCCCGAGAAGCCGTCGGGGACCGTCGCCAGCGCAGGGGCGAACTCCGACATCCAGCTCGAGCCGATCATTGAGACGTCCGGCGTCGCGCCGCCGGCGATCGCGGTCTGCAGCTTCGAGTGCGCCGCCGCCCATGGCACGGCGGTGAGGTTCACCTTGACGTCGGGGTTGAGCTTTTCGAATTCCGCGATGAGCGGCTTCACTGCGTCGGCCTCCGATCCCATCGTCCACATGGAGACGGTGCCCGTGGCCGGACCATCTCCGACCTTGGATGCGGGGGCGGTCGAAGCGGTGCCTGTCGCAGCCCTTCCGCATCCGGTGAGCGCCGCGACCGCGAGGACGATCGCAGTTGCAGTGGCGAGCACGCGTGCCTGTCTTTTCACAACTCCTCCTTGAGTGGAAAGGTCGCCCTTGTGACGACTGTCAAGACTTGGTTATGCGCATAACCTTACGCGGATGTACGCGCATAACCAAGAGCCTTTCTGGAGGCGGACCGGCGGGAGTCTGCCGCGCAGTGGGCTCTCAGCAGCCGCAGCTGCCGCGCACCGTCAGCGAGACGCCGAGCGTCACGGTCAGCTTTGCGGCAGGCTCACTGATGAGCAGGTGGGCGGCGACGCGACCCATGAGTTCGAATTGCTGGCGCACCGTCGTGAGGCCCGGCCGGCAGAGCTGAGCCGCGAGCACATCGTCGAACCCGGTCACCCGCACGTCTTGCGGCACTCGAACCCCCGCCGCCTGCAACGTGTCCAGCACGACGAGTGCAGACTGGTCACTGCCGCAGACGAAGGCGTCAGGAAGATCACCGCTTCGCACTGCGTCTTCCACTCCTCGTAGGGTCGGATCGTCGTCAAGGCTGTGCGCGTCGATGACACGCATATCGAGGTCGCCGTGCGCCGCAACGGCATCCGTGAACGCTTGGAACCTCTCGGCGAAGTCGAACTGCCCTGCCGTCTCTCCCACCCAGCCCAGCGAACGCGCTCCATGCACGGTGGCCAGGTGCTCCACGATCTGGCGCATGCCACTGCGGTTGTCGGAGTTGACCTGAGCTGTGCGAGGGTCCGGCCTGCTGCTGAAGAGCACGACGGGACGGTCGCCGAGGATGTCGATGAGCTGGTCTGCGCTGGAGCGGCCGGGGAAGATCGCCAGTCCGTCGACGCGGCCGACGGTGTTCGCGACATCGGACTGATCCGTGCTTCCCTGACTGAGCACCACGGGCCGGTCGCGGTCACGGCACTCGATCACGAAACCGCGTTGGATCTCATCCACGTACAGCGGGAACACCCTCGGATCATGGTCCGCCGTGTCCGCCGCGGCGAACCAGGCCGGCGCGGACTCCGCCCGCGCCGCGCTGACGATCGACGAGAGCAGTTCGGTGTCAGAGCCGGTACCCGGCACGTCCACCCCGCGTTGCGGAAGCAGCAGGTCGAACAGATGCAGTCCCAGAGCACCCGTGGATCCGTGAGCGAGCGAGCGGGCGGCGCCGCTTGGCACGTACCCGAGTTCGCGGGCCGCGGTGAGCACGAGCTCCCGGGTCTCCGGACGGATGCGCTCGGGTCGGCGGAATGAGTGCGAGACCGTCGCGATGGACACACCTGCTCGCTCAGCCACGTCATACACCGTCGGGCGCTTCTCGGCCATGTCGAGCCTTTCTGGGAATCGAGCCGCGACCCGATCCTGTGAAGTCTATTCGCCGACTGCATCCGGCTTTGCGTCAGTGCTCCTGCCAGGAAGAACACTCTCCGCACAGACGATCCGTGGGCGCTCACCATGTGACGTAGCCGAGCCAGGGGGATCAGCGCCGGCCGGCCTCGCCTCCAAGATTGCGGACTAGAGTCTCTCGCGTGAAGACAACCGAGGGTTCCCGCGACATCGCCACACTCCACCGCCCGGTCGGAATCTTCGATGCAGGACTCGGCAGCTACGACCTCGTGCGCCGCATACGCGCGGCTTATCCTCGGCAAGACGTGGTGTACCTCGCCGACCGCGCGAGCTTCCCTTACGGCGCGAAAAGCGAAGAGGCACTTCTGTCCAGCGTCGAGCGGGCTGCCCTGGCGCTCGAGTCTCTTGGCGCGAGCTCGATCATCCTCGCCTCCAACGCGCCGAGCGTCACCGTTCTCGAACCGCTGCGCCCTCGGGTGAGCGTGCCGATCCTCGGGGTGATCCCACCCGTGCGCGCGGCGTTGGCTGCGATCTCCCACGATCACACGCTCGCCGTCGCCGGCGCGAGTGTACTCGCCCGCAGCGACGCGCTGCGACAGCTCATCTCCGATGCCGCCGGCGACCAGGCGCACCGCGTACATGCCGTGGCCGCCGACGCACTCATCGGCCTCGTCGAATCCGGGGCGTTCCTCGACAGGGCGAAGATCCGGCGGCCTATCGCCGGATTCCTCGCCGCCCTCCACGAGCGAAGCCCGCAGGTCGGCGGCCTGTCCCTGTCGAGCACTCACCTGCCGTGGCTCGCTGCCGCAATCGCCGAGCAGGCCCCCGATCTCACGCTCTTCGATCCAGCCGACGACGTCGTCGCCGAGTTCGCCCCTTTGACCACGCGCGGCTCCGGGCGTCTCGTCTCCCTCGCGACTGCGTCCAGAAGTCATCCCATCGACGAGTTCCATTCGATGCTGCAGAGACTGCGCCTCGACATCACGCCCGCGCTCATCGAGCTCTGACGCGTCTCCGGCTCGACGCTGCCCAGGGCCACGGATCACCTGTCCAAGGGGCGGAGTCCTCGATCGGCGCCTGTCCGTGGCGGGGTTCCAGGCGGCGCGCAGATAGAGGGGTGCCGCGTGTCCGAGGTCGATGGTTGGATGACGTCATGGAGATCACGACCTCAGCAGACGGAACCGCCATCGCCTTCACCGCCATCGGTCAGGGACGCACGATCGTGATCGTGAACGGCGCGCTGTCGACGGCCGCCGACGCCGCACCGCTGGCGCACGCGCTGTCGGATGCCGGCTTCCGCGCCGTCACGTGGGATCGCCGCGCGCGCGGCGCCAGCGACGACCGGCCGGGATCCGGCCCCGACGACGAAGCCGCGGATCTCGCCGCCGTCATCGATGCGGCAGGAGGAGCGGATGCCGTGCTCGGCCACTCCTCGGGCGCGGTGCTCGCGCTGTACGCCGCATCCCGGGGCGTGGCGACCGGTGCACTGTTCCTCTCCGAACCGCCGATCGACTTCGACGGCTCGGGTTTCGGGGAAGAGCTGCCGGACAAGCTGCAGGCGCTCGTCGACGCGGGCACGCCGGAGGAGGCGGTCGCCTCCTTCCAGCTGGATGCCGTCGGCCTCCCGGCTGCCATGGTCGAGGCGGAGCGGGGGAACGGTCAGCTCGCGGCGCTCGCGCCCCTGGGTCAGTCGACGGTGTACGACGCGCGGCTCACTCTGGGGCTGCGGCAGCCGGACGCGACCCTGCTCGACGTGGCGCCGCCGGTCACCGTGCTGCGCGGCGAGCAGACGTTCCCGTTTCTCATCGGCTCGTCGGATCGGCTGGCGGCGGAGATTCCGAAGGCCGAACTCGTGATCGTCCCCGAGTCGGTCATGCACCGGCCCGACCCCGCGGCGACAGCGAAGGTGATCGCGGAGCGGCTCTGAGACCGTCGGGTTCGGGCTCAGTGCCCGCCCCGCGGCGTGAAGCAGCCGCCGTCCATGACGTACCCGCCGACCTCGACGGTGAGCGGGTCGTCCGACACCACGCCGAAGATGCAGCCACCCTCGGGTCCGTTCGCGCTGAACTCCGTCCCGCGTTCGTCGCCGATCATCTCGATGCCGTCGAGCCCGGCATCCTGCAGCGCAGCCTGCACGAAGTCGGGTGAGACCTCACCCGACGCGCGCAACTGTTCGAGCGCAGGGCGTAGGGCGACGACCGCCTCTTCGGCCGCAGCCCGGCTCGCGGCCGACATCTCCATCCGGTCGCGGTAGCGCTCGTTCTGCGCCATCGCGTTGTCCGGGTCGTAGGGCACGCATTCGGGCGGCAGGTCAGCTCCGTCGATCTGCGGGCATGCTCGCGTCGGGGTTGGCGAGGCATTCGGCGCACCAGCGGGCGCCATTGCGCCGGGTGTCATCCCCGTGCAACCGGCAAGCAGCAGGGCGACTGCGCTCGCCAGCAGCAGCCCCGTCATCCCCCTCGTGGCGGCCATGCCCTCCATCAGAGCACAGCAGCTCGGGCGCCGGAACCCCCGGCCGCGATCGGATCAGTGCTGCACGTCGCAGACGAGCGTGACGACGCCGGTACCGACGATCCGCAGAGCGGACGCTCGACTCAGTTGAAGTCGCCGCCGCCACCGCCGCCGAAGTCGCCGGGGGCCATGTCCGCGAAGCGGGAGTAGTGACCCTGGAACGCGACGGTGATGGTTGCGGTGGGGCCGTTACGGTGCTTGGCGACGATCAGGTCAGCCTCGCCGGGGCGCACGTCCTTGTCGTACGCGGCCTCGCGATGCAGCAGGATCACCATGTCGGCGTCCTGCTCGATCGAGCCGGACTCACGAAGGTCGCTGATCGCCGGCTTCTTGTCGGAGCGCTGCTCGGCACCACGGTTCAGCTGCGAGAGCGCGATCACCGGTACCTGGAGCTCCTTGGCGAGCAGCTTCAGCGCACGCGAGAACTCCGAGACCTCCTGCTGACGCGATTCGACGCGCTTGCCGCTGGTCATCAGCTGCAGGTAGTCGATGACCACCAGTCGCAGGCCCGCGCGCTGCTTGAGCCGACGGCACTTGGCCCGGATCTCGACCAGCGTCATGTTGGGGCTGTCGTCGATGTACAGCGGCGCGTCGTTGATGCGCCCGCGGGTAGCGGCGACCGTCGTCCAGTCGCGCGGGTCGAGCGTGCCCTTGCGCATATTCTGCAGCGGGATCGCGCCTTCAGCACTGAGCAGGCGCATCGCGATCTCGCTGCGCCCCATCTCGAGCGAGAAGAAGATCGACGGCTCGTTGTGACCGATGGATGCCGCGCGCGCGAAGTCGAGGGCGAGCGTGGACTTACCCATGGCAGGACGTGCGGCGATGACGATCATCTGACCGCCGTGCAGTCCGTTGGTCAGCTCATCGAGTTCGCGGAAGCCGGTCGGGATGCCGGTCATGGTCCCGTCACGGCCGTTGGCCGCCTCGATCTCCTCGACCGCCGCGTCAACGGCGATCGTGAGAGGCACGTAGTCCTCGGCGGTCTCGGACCCGGTGACCGAGTAGATCTCGGCCTGGGCGTTGTTGACGATGTCCGTCGCATCGCCTTCACCCGCGTAGCCGAGCTGCACGATGCGCGTGCCGGCATCCACCAGACGACGCAGGATCGCACGCTCCGAGACGATGCCCGCGTAATAGCCTGCGTTCGCCGCGGTGGGCACGATCGAGGTGAGGGTGTGCAGGTAGTCGGCACCTCCGGCCCTGCCGAGCTCGCCCGTCTTGATCAGTTCGTCGGTGACGGCCACGACATCCGTCGGCTCGCCGTGCGAGTACAGCGAGAGGATGGCCTCGAAGATCAGCTCGTGCTTGGGGACGTAGAAGTCTGCGCCTTTGAGCGTCTCGATGACATCGGCGACGGCGTCCTTCGAGAGCATCATGCCGCCCAGCGCGCTCTGCTCGGCGAGCAGGTCGTGCGGAGGGGTCCGCTCAGGCGGGCGCGACCCGCCTAGACGCTCGTCAGAGATATCCGCGATCGACACTCGTGCTCCTCCCCCGCCGGTGGCGACTGATGGCACCTTCTCGGCAAACACGACCGGAGTGGATCCGGCCCGCTCGCACAGCGAACCACGAGTCACCGACATCCGGTCTCCACCAAGTTAGGAGCCGCTCCATCCCCATGCAAGACACCCTGTGGATAACTTTGTGGAGAGTGTGCGGACAACTCGGGAGTGTCTGTGCAGAACCCCTGTGGAGAACTCGGTGGAGAGAAGCATCTTTAGAGTCGAATAAGACATCTGACCTGGGATATCTTGATTCACACCCTTGTGGATGAGATTCGACTTCAATGCCAGATTTAAGGTTGACGGCTGGTTACGGGGATGTGCAGAACCTGGGGAAAGTCAAGTCTTGATCTTCCCGCGCGCGGCGGGTTTGTAGAGGATCTCCTCCCGTGTGGACATCCGCCCTCGCACGGGGTATCGTCACA
>Ga0308161_1000390_pt1 | contig 73619 bp, 69 predicted proteins | sample PhyFR2_FD_201034 | JGI IMG/M metagenome (GOLD analysis project Ga0308161, IMG submission 201034) | Phyllosphere microbial communities from UC Gill Tract Community Farm, Albany, California, United States - DLSLF.R2 | ecosystem: Host-associated > Plants > Phyllosphere > Unclassified | place: USA...
AACAACGATCAATCAATTTATTTTTGCGACTCAGTTATAATATCATCTGTTTCAGATTTGGTCAAGCACTTTTTCAATGTTTTTTGAAAAGTATATTTTGACCTGCTGGCGTTTTGCCAACGTTGATTACTTTACCACTCCTAACATGAAAGAGCAAGCTTTTTTTCTGAAATTTCTTTCAGTCCAAATGAAAGAAAAAAAACTACCATCAAGGTAGTTTAGTCAATGTCGATCGTTCTAAAACGGATCTGATTGTTTTCATCACGTTTTAAAATCGTTTCTTCTTTTAGATAGACGAATTTTTTTTCGCTTAGTTCTGGATTTTCCAACATGTCTTCATATCCAGTAAAAATATCTTGGATATATTTTTTGTAGGCTTTTTTCTTTTTGATTCTTTTTTTCATTCGGCACCGTCCTTTACGTGCTTATCTTAGCAAGTCATCCAGCTTCTGACAACTATAAATGGTGCTTTATGAAAAAATTTTTACCCTAATGAGCAGTTCAGAGCAATTTTTGATAGGCAAGGCGTGCACCATCTGGGATGGGAAACTCGATATGACCGCAAAATGTGTAGCCTGCTGTGGTGATATTCCGCTGCATGGCCGTATTGGCTTGATAGGTATCGATTCTCAGATCAAAAATCCCTTCGTTTCGTGCAACTTCTTCTAAAGCGTGCAAAAGCTTTGCACTCAAGCGTTGACCTTTGAATCGTGGATCAACGACCACACGATGAATGGATAAATAAGGCCCCTCTCCTAGCCACTTACCCTCAATCGCTGTATATACTGGGTCAGTACCCGAAACCAAAGCTGCTGCCGCTGCAATTGTGCCTTCTGATTTTAGGAGATAGCTTTCTTGTTTTAGAATATCAGCTCTGATTTTATCCTCACTCGGTCCATATCCATTTTGCCATTGTGGTGATCCTTGAGCAGCCAATGCAGCAATACCTTGATTGATCAACTCCATCAATGCCGGCAAATCATCAATCGTTGCTTTATGCAATTCAAACAATGCGATCCTTCTTTCTCTAGCTTTTTATCAGTCAGTGATTGATTGCAGCTTTCCTCGAAAATCGGAAATATGTTGGTACCCTTTTGCTTTCATAATAGCCGATAGTTCCTGGTTCAAGCGCGCAAAAATAGCTGGCCCTTCCTTGTGAAGTTGTGTGCCGACCTGCAGCATACTGGCACCACACAACAAATGCTCATAGGCATCTTGTCCCGTTAAAATCCCACCCGTGCCGATGATATTGATTTCAGGCTTCAGCCGTGTATAAAAAGCGCGCACATTGGCTAAAGCTGTCGGTTTGATATAAGCACCACCTAATCCGCCAAAGCCATCTTTCGGTTTAATGACAACTGTATCTGTATCTGGATCAATAAACAATGCATTACCGACACTATTGACTGAATTGACATACATTAATGGAAATTGATTCAAGATATCTGCCATTTGATCGAAGTGCGCTAAGTCAAAATACGGCGGGAGTTTTACACCCAATGGTTTCGTAAAGAATGAAAAGACATTCTTCAAAATAGAGGCAGTCAACTCAAAATCATACGCAACTTGCGGTTTCCCCGGTACATTCGGGCAAGAAAGATTCAATTCAGTGATTCCTTCAAAAGCGCTGCTTTGGATTTTCTTCAATAAGGTAATGTTTTCCTCGACATTCATCGCTGCGACTGAAAAAAAGAAAGGTGATTCTTGCGGCATCTCAGCTTGTTTTTTGATTGCATAGTCGAGATAATAATCCAAACCACGGTTTGGCAATCCCATCGAGTTGATACTCCCTAAAGCTAAATCGATATAGCGTGGTTCTGGATTGCCTTCTCTCGATGCGACAGTCGCACTTTTGGTCACAAATGATCCGGCTTGCGAATCTGCCAGTTCTTCCATTTCTTCAATCGTCATACAATGAACACCAGAGGCATTCATGAAAGGATTTTGATACGTGTATGGCCCGAAATTCGTAGTTAACATGGATACGATCCCCCAATCTTTTCAAATAGTTTACCTGTAGGCAATGGAAAAATCAATGGGGATGAAGGAGATTCCTCCTTAGTATTTGTGGGAATATTCGTCTTTGGCTGAAAGAAGCTTATCTATCCAAAGAGTTGAACCTTTTACGCTGGTATCTCAAAAGTCCAGTATCCACAATGACATATAAGGTATATTTTCTGTGTCCGACAGTAAATTCCAGCCTTTCACGTTGTCCAATTCATATCTTAAATAGTATGTGATGCTTTGTCTAGCAAATCCATTCGCATTCATGTCATTACTGGCACGCATACTTTTATCGACTAATCGAGCAGGAACAGAAATTTCTGCTGCCGCTTCGTTTCTCAAAAATCCCACAATTTTATATAGGATGATCACAATAAACACAAAGACAAATACTGCTGAGAAAACATGCATACACGACACTCCTTTTCTATTCCATCGAATGATCTGTAAGTAGATAATCAGGCAAACAAAATATTCTCCTCTATTGTGCATTATTTTTACCACGTGTTTGTATACAAAAAAACCTTCCATCCATTGTTGAACAGTGAATGAAAGGGTGCGTACTTTATTATTTGATCTATATCATCTATCATGTGAGGACAGCAAAAAGTTCCTACCTAATCCCCAACGCAATCCGGGCATAACGACTCATTTTATCAGTCGTCCAAGCGGGATACCAAACTAATTTTACTTCTGGATTGCTGACTTCGGGCACATCAGCTAAAGCTTCGTGGATGGATTCGGTCAAGACATCTGCGAGGGGGCAGCCCATCGTTGTCAATGTCATCTTAATGACTGTATGACCTGATTCTCCATCGAATTCTACCTCATAAACCAAACCTAAATTGACGATATCAATCCCTAGCTCTGGGTCGATCACGGTTTCCAATGCAGCGAGCACACGCTCTTTGATTGCTTCTACTTCTGTTTCTGTATATGCCATAGCTGGTGACCTCCTTATTTCTTGTAACAAATCATACCTTCTTTTGTGCCGTTTGTAAATGGAGAATCCATGATCAAGGTCGGGTCTTTTTGTGGATCTTCAGCTCAGGAAAGACACCGGTGGTTTTGAATGTGCGTTGTTCATCATCTGTCGCAAATCGGCCAGTGATCGATTGCGTCGGCACGAAATTGATAAAGGCATTGCCATCTGCTTCTAACACCGCTTGTTCTAAGTCGTACATCTCATAGCGGGTGACCACCATCATGATCATATTGCCGGGAACACCAGAATAGCCGCCGACAGAAGGAAACAATGTCATGCCGCGAAAAATGTGCTTCGAAATATTTTTGCCTACTGCTTCGGCATTCGTAGTAATGATCATCGCTGTCACTTTTTGGTGACTGGTGTGGAGCATATCTACGACATAGCTCATCGCAAAAATTGAAATAATCGTATATAAGGCACTTTCCCATGAAAAAACGAAACCAGAAACCATTACAATGATTCCATTTAGGATAAACATATATTTACCCACAGTTTTACCAGTGGTTTTCGACAAGATCAAGGAAAGGATATCCATGCCGCCTGTCGTGAACCCCATTTTCAACGAGAAGGCCACGCCAACACCTAGTAAGACGCCGCCAATCAGCGCATTGACCAAAATATTGTCCGTGATCGCCCCTTGAGGAAGGATCATCGTCAATAGTGAAACAACGACAACGTTGATGAAACTCAGCAATGTCGAGGATTTGCCGAGCTTAATAAAGCCCAAAACAAAAATCGGCAGATTCAAGATAAAAATGAATAAACCAGTACTTAAGCGAATCCCTAGATGATTCCACGCCAAAGCGACGATCAATTGCGCCACCCCATTCATGCCAGCTGACAATACTTGCGCTGGGATCAAAAAGAAGTTCAAGGCAATGGCGGCTGTAATCCCCGAAAGCAAGATGACGCCTATTTTCTTTAATTGTTCAGATTGTTGATGTTTCGTTATTAAATTACTCACTCACAGTTAGCTCCTTCACTAAAAAATCTCCTTCCAAAGGATAGCAGTTTGTGTCAAAAATTGAAACAATTATTTGCAAAATTTTACTTTTGATTCCCTGAATCTTTTCGAACATGGTAGAATGAAGACAAACCTTTAATGAGGAGGATGAATAATGGCCAAAGAAGCAAGCTTTGATATCGTATCAGAGATCAATACAGAAGAAGTCAAAAACGCCATTCAACAAGCAGAAAAAGAATTAAAGAATCGCTTTGATTTCAAAGGATCAACCGTTGAGATCAAAATGGACGGCAGCAAAATGACCGTGGTTGGCGATGATGATTTCAAAGTTGAACAAATCAAAGATGTCTTGTTCGCAAAATTGATCAAGCGCAGTGTCCCCACCAAAAATATCCAGTTTTCAGAAACCGAACATGCCCTAGGAGCGAAAGCCCGGCAAACGGCTGAACTGATCAATGGTATCGACAAAGAACAAGCCAAAAAAATCACGACTGCCATCAAAAATGCAAAATTGAAAGTCAAAACACAGATTCAAGACAATCAAATCCGCGTCACTGGGAAAAGCCGCGATGACTTGCAAGAAGTCATGCAACTTTTACGGAAACTGCCTTTGACGATCGATCTGCAATTTACAAATTATCGATAAGCAATAAACAGGCGCTATCCAGGTCACGTTGGCCTGGATAGCTCCTGTTTTTGTTTTATTGATGCCAAAATGCCTCTAGCTGCTGGCTGATTGCCTCAGGGCTGCGGACATATTGTGCATGTTGCCAATGCAAAGGCAGCAAAGATCGATAGACAGGTGTCTGAAACCGTTGATCCAGAAGCAGTACCACGCCAGTATCCACGGTATCCCGAATCACCCGTCCGGCAGCTTGCAGCACTTTATTCATGCCCGGCAATTGATAGGCGTAGGAAAATCCAGCGTGATTTTTTTGGTCGTAGTAACTGCGGATCAATTCCTGCTCATGATTGAGTTGCGGCAAACCTACACCAACGATGGCCGTACCGATCAACCGCTCCCCTTTCAAATCGATCCCTTCAGAAAAAATCCCTCCTAATACACAAAACGCAACCAGCGACTGCTGGACATCGCCTGCTTTGTTTTGACCACCAGGGGTAAACCGTGCCAAAAAGGCTTCCCGTTCAGGTTCATTCATGGCGGTTCCCTGTATCAACAGATCGATATCAGGATACTGGCTGGAAAACAGTGCAGCGACATCGTCCAGATATCGATAAGAAGGAAAAAAGACCATATAGTTGCCAGTCTTGGCTGCCACCATCCGCTGGATTGCATCCACGATCAATGGCATACTGGCAGTTCTTTGGTGATAAGTTGTTTGGATATAGTCGGCAACAACTATTTTTTGCTTTTTCGGCGGGAAAGGACTTGGTAAACGATAGCGTAATGCCTCTTTTCCGCCCCCGAGGACTTCTTGATAATAAGGCAAAGGCGAGAAGCTTGCTGAAAACAACAGGCTGCCTTTGCCTTTGTCTAATACATTGCCCAAAAAAGGCGCGGGTTCGATACAAAATTGTTTGATTCGCAACCCGTAAGCATCGATTTCGACGGTTGTTTCGTAGTGATCATCATAAAATTCACTGATTTTCAGGTAATAATTGATATCAAAATAAGCCAGCAAGACCTCTTCTTGCAACGGATCTTCTTCGTTGGCCGGCAACCATTCCTGCATCAACTCTGCCAAAGGACGCAAATGTTTCAGTAGTGTGTCATGGGGTGCCGCCTGATGATGATAGACCCAATCTTCTTCCTTGGCTAAAGCAGCGATCTCCTTGAAATCCTTGTCAACCTTCTTGAGCGCCCGTGTCAATTTTCCATGCGCTTTAGGCAGTTTTTTGATCAAGTCTTGGAACAGTTGTCTTTGCAAAGCAGCGGAATACATTTCCTTTGAGCGGTTGACCAGATTGTGGGCTTCATCCACCAAAAAGAAATAGTCTTCTTCTGGTTCTTCAAAAAAGCGGCGCAAATAAACAGTCGGATCAAATAAATAATTATAATCCCCAATGATCACATCACAAAACACGCTCACATCTAATGATAGTTCAAATGGACAGACTGTATGCTTACGCCCATAGGCCTCGATCACAGCACGAGTGATCTGATTTTCATGATTGAGGAGATCCCACAATGCTTCATTGATGCGGTTATAGTACCCTTCGGCAAATGGACAATGCTCAGGTGTACAGTTTCGCTCCTCCAGAAAACAGATTTTGTCTTTGGCTGTCAGTGTCACACTTTTGGTTTCACTTCCTGTATCAGCTAACTGCTGTAAGGCATCTTCTGCGACTTGGCGCGTGATTGTTTTGGCAGTCAAATAAAAAATACGGTCGCCGCCCTCTTCGCCTAAAACTTTCAGTGCTGGGAAAATCGTTGAAATCGTCTTCCCAGTCCCAGTTGGCGCTTCGGCAAACAATCTTTGCCCAGTTTTCAAGGTTTTGTAGGCAGCAGCAGCCAATTCCCGCTGCCCTTTACGAAAGGTATCATAAGGAAATTGCAGCAACTGCAAGGATGTATTGCGGACTCTCCGCCAATTTTCTTCAAAGACCATCCATTTATGATACTCCTGCAACAACGATTCATAAAAAGAAGCCAATGCGTTCATTGAGAAACTTCTGCGGGTACGGGTAATGATTTTTTCCGTTGTCTGAAAATAGGTCAACTGTACATCGATTTGATCGAGGGGCTCAGCCGTTTCAGCGATAGTATCTTGGCTTTCTGGATGTTCCTCTTCCGGATTGCCATTTTCCCGCAACAAAAACAAATAAGCATAGACCATGCCTTGAGCAAAAAATAGATCGATCTGATCCGCTTGGATATCTTCATAGTAAGGTTCAGATGTCTTGATCTCATCGATCACCCAACAGGCTTTTTCGTGATCGAAAAAAAGGCCATCCGCCCGTCCTTCGACAGTAATCCGATCTTTCCCTACTTGGCTTTCATGCTTCAAAAAGACTTCTTTCTGATAGTCTTCCCCTGCTTCTTTTTGTAATTGGCGATGAATACGGGCACCTTCTTGCGCGGTATGGCTGCTTATGCGGCGGCTATCGATGTCCCCTCTGCGCAAGATAAATTCGACTATTTTTCGGACTGCTACTTTTCCTTTATACACATGTTCACCTTCTCGTTTGTCATTATAGCTGAAACCTTGATTTTGTAAAAGCGAACACAATAAAAAGACTGCCTGGCAGACAGTCTTCTAAAAAACTGACCAGACAGTTTGTTTAAACAAGGTAAACCGCAAATTGCTGCACGAATGATCGGTTTTTGCAAGTTGCCTTTATTCATCCACTTGAATATCATAGCGGACGCCATTTTCATCAATGGCTTGTTTGCTGGCTGGATCAAAGATAAAGGTAAATGTTTGGTCGGCTGTTTTTAACAATAACCGATCATTCTCGATTGTGTAAGATGCATCTGTAAAGTCCGCCTGATAAATTTGATAAGGGTCATCTGTCATTTTGATTGATGTTTGTGAAAAATGCCGTTCAAAATCGTCATTGATCTGTTTTTCATACGCTGCCACAGTTTGCGGATCTGCCACACTGTCCTCTTCTATATCTGCGATTGGCAAATACTGCTTTACGATCGTCAATGCATGTTCATGGTAATCATAGACGCCTTGACTCTGCGGGAAGGAAGGGCTGTCCGTTTGGATCAACAGCAAATCACTTTCGCCATTGACAACAGCACCAGAAGCTGCTGAAACCGGTGGTTCAGTCGAATGATTGATCGCGAGATTCTCTTCTCCACAACTGGCAAGCAAAAACAGACTGATACTACTCATCAAAAGTATACCCACTCTTTTTTTCATCGAAGCCACCTTCTTTCATCAAATAGATTCACACGCACCGTATAGATCTGTCTGAAGGATCAAGAATCCTTTTCTATCAGAAACCACTTACAGTATAACAGGCGGCTTTTTTCTAAAGGGTTTTCTAAGAAAAATTTTCGGAATCCCACTTTATTTCCGAGGATGATTCTCACTGAATTATGGTTTAAGGACGTTTTTTTTCACAGAATCTTTATTTTCTTTTCTAAAGCTCATTTTTCTTCTAAATGCGTTGCGCGAAAAGGATGGCTTTTTTCCCTATCGGTATGCCAGTGGAGGTGCACAAAAACCTTTCTTTGTTTCGCAGACTACTTTGAGCTATACTAAAGATGGAACTATTTTTTTATTCGATATGAGGAGGTTCTATATGAAAATCATCGGTTTAGTCACAGGTCCAGTACAAGAGAATTGTTACCTCATCTGGCATGAAGATACGCTTTTGATCATTGATCCAGGTGCTGAAGCTGCAAGACTGATCACTGAGATCGACAAAACAGGGGCTGTACCGCAAGCCATTTTGCTGACGCATACCCACTATGATCATATTGGGGCAGTCGATCAACTACGCGCGTATTATGATATTCCAGTTTACGTCAGTCCGCTGGAACAAGATTGGTTGAGTGATCCTCAGAAAAATTTATCTGGCCGTCATCCAGATCTTGGCGCCATCACAGCCAGACCTGCAGAAGAACTTTTGGAAATGAAAGATTATCGTATCGGTGGGCTGTCGTTCCATGTCGTCCCAACACCTGGCCATTCCATCGGCAGTGTCAGCTTTATTTTTGATTCTTTTGTCGTTGCTGGTGACGCCCTCTTCAAAGGCAGCATTGGCCGAACCGATTTACCCACTGGCAACTTAGAACAATTGCTTGAAAGCATTCAGAGTCAATTATTTGTTTTGCCAAATCAAATGGCTGTATACCCTGGCCATGGCGAACCAACAACAATCGAAATCGAAAAAAGGACCAATCCGTTTTTCAATCAATAAAAGACGATAGTGAATGGAGGAAATGGCAATGACCAAAACAGAGCTTTATGTCGTACGACATGGCAAGACAATGTTCAATACGCTGCAGAGAGTCCAAGGATGGTGTGACACCCCTTTGACCCGAACTGGTGAACAAGGCATTCATTATTTGGGTCTGGGCCTGCGGGATGTTGCGTTTACGGAAGCAGTGTCCAGCGACAGCGGCCGGGCGATCGAAACGATGCGTTTGATTTTAGGAGAACATGTACGAGGACCAGAGATTCCTTATCATATCGATAAACGGATTCGCGAATGGAGTTTCGGGTCTTTGGAAGGCGGTTATGATGCTGAAATGTGGGGCGTCTTGCCTAGGATCTTGGATTTCCCTGACTATGATGATATGATCGCCAATCATGTCACCTTCGAAGCGATTGCCAATGCGATCCATCACGCAGATACAGCGAATTGGGCTGAAACGTTCGATGTGCTGACAGAACGGGTCAAAAACGGTTTTGAAGATATTGCCTATCGGGTCGAGAAAAAAGGCGGCGGGAATGCATTAGTTGTGTCCCACGGCTTAACGATTGCTTTCTTGCTTCACTTGATCAACAACGAAAACAATGTACGTATGGATATCGATAACGGTTCCGTGACACGGCTGGTCTATGAAAATGGGACATTTTCGATTGCAGAAGTAGGCTCAACTGACTACATCAAGAAAGGCGTTCGTCTTTCACAAGAATTATTATCTTAAGGCAATCGCCACGTTTTCTGCGCAGTTTTCTTTATTGAAAACCGCGCTCTTTTTTTGGAAAAAGATTGGTATTCTGCTAGAGAAACGGTATACTGATAATTGTATTTTGTTTAAGAAAGGAAGGACTCAATGTTTTTTACTAATTTCATAAAAGCAATTCTCTTTGGTATTATCGAAGGAATCACTGAATGGCTCCCTATTAGCAGTACCGGGCATTTGATCTTAGCGGATGAATTCATCGGGTTGGACGTCACACCGGAATTCATGACCATGTTCAATGTCGTGATTCAGTTAGGCGCGATCTTAGCCGTCGTTTACTTATATTTTCATAAACTGAATCCCTTCTCGCCCCAAAAAAATGCGCTCGAGAAAAAGAATACTTGGACATTATGGTTCAAAGTAGTTGTAGCAGTCTTGCCATCTGTGATTATCGGATTACCACTGGATGATTGGCTCGATGCACATTTCTATAACTTTTTATCAGTGTCGATCGTTTTGATCATTTATGGTATTGGCTTTATCGTGGTTGAAAAAAGAAACAAAAACCAAACCCCTAAATGTACGGATTTGAATCAATTTACTTACAAAGCTGCCCTGATCGTGGGTATGTTCCAAGTACTGGCACTCATTCCTGGTACTTCTCGTTCTGGCGCAACCATTCTCGGCGGGATCTTGATCGGCGCTTCTAGATTCGTCGCTGCGGAATTCTCTTTCTTCTTAGGAATCCCTACGATGTTCGGCGCAAGCGCCTTGAAAATCTTCAAATTCCTAAAAGACGGCAACGCCTTTGACTTACAAGGAACTGTGATCCTGCTGACTGGTACGATCGTTTCATTCATCGTTTCTGTGATCGCGATACGTTTCTTGATGAATTATATCAAACGCAATGACTTTACTGTATTCGGCTGGTATCGCATCGTTCTTGGTGTGATTTTGATCGGTTATTGGCTGACACAGCTATAAAAAAAACTTCCAAGAAAATTTTCTTGGAAGCTTTTTTTATGTGTTCTTGATGACCATGCCATCAATAATATCCACAGCACTTTCAGTGTCATTGATGATTGATTCAAAGCGATCATAGATATCTTTCCATTTAATGATTTCTAATACATCTGTTTCGTCAGTGAACAAGGCCTTTTTCATTTGTGAGTATAACAGGTCCGCTTCTGACTCGATGGCATTGACATCTGTGATCATCTTGCGCAATGTTTTAGAATTTTTAAACTTAGGAAATTCTTTTAATGCCGTTTCAACCCCTTGGGTCGCTTGGGTGATCATGTCAGCAAAACGTGCGGTTTCTGGGCGCAATGATTGAATGACCAAATTCTCGAACAAATAAGTCAACCCCATAATGCCATCTAAAATGTCATCTAAACGCTCTGAGATAATCAAAATATCTTCCCGATCGATTGGTGTGATAAATGAATCGTACAATTCATTGGTCAACGCTGCGATCACTTTGTCCCCTTCTTTTTCTAATGCATGGATCTCCGCTGCTGCTTCAGTTAACGCTGTTTCTGAGTAATCATGGATCAGAACAGAAAAACGTTGTGCCGCTAAATGGCCATTGGTTGCCAATTGTTCCATCGCTGCAAAATAATCAAAACTTTTTTTACGTGCCATTACTTTCTCTCCCTCACAAAATAAACAATAAAACTTTTACCATCAGATATGCAATGAGTCCGCAACCCGGGAATGTCAAGATCCAAGCGTAGATCATTTCCTTCACGATCCGCCAATCGACACTTGAAAAGCGTCTAGAAGCCCCAACACCCATGATCGCGGTTGTTTTGGTATGGGTCGTTGAAACGGGGATCCCAAACACAGAAGATAGGAACAAACAGATTGCTGCGGTTACGTCCGCTGCAAATCCTTGGTATTTCTCCAACTTGACCATATCCATCCCAACGGATTTAATAATTTTCATCCCGCCGACGGATGTTCCCACACCCATTGTCAACGAACACAGTACCATGACCCATAAAGGGATTGCAAAACCGCTGCCACTTTTTTCGACGATATCGTTATAGTATAGGCCTAACATGAAGACACCCATAAACTTCTGCCCGTCTTGTGCACCATGCAAAAAAGCATTGGCACCAGCTGCGATCGCTTGCCCCACTGTAAAGATTTGATTGGCTTTACGCTTCGGTGTGTCGCGAAAAAGCCATACGATCAGCTTCGATATCAGAAACCCGCCGATAAACCCCATTAACGTTGAAACAACTAAACCGATCAATACTTTGATCCATTCATTGCCATTGACAGCATGTAACCCACCAAGAGCCATTGCAGCGCCTGTCAGACCAGCGATCAAGGCGTGTGATTCGCTTGTAGGGATGCCAAAATACCAAGCAGCCACTGTCCAGACAACGATCGAGAAGAGCGCTGCTGCCAAAGCGATTTGTGACACTCGGAAACTGCCCCCAGAATCGAATGTTACGATATTACTGATTGTTTCAGCCACTTGGGCATTGAAATACGTCATCACCAAGACGCCTAAAAAGTTCATGACCACAGCCATACCAATCGCAACATTTGGGCGTAAAACTCTAGTAGAAACAGCTGTCGCGATCGCATTTGGTGCATCTGTCCAACCATTGACGAAAATGACACCCAATGACAATACAATCGTTATAAATAAAGCGATACTCACATTAAACCCTCCATTTGAAAATTCCGAAGTTATCATAGCATAGAAAATCACCGTTGTGTAAACTTTTTGTAACTATTCAATAAAAAATGTGTAAAGATACATTTTACGACAGATATTCAAATGAATTAGCCATTTAATTTGCTCTTTTTTTGTGTTAAGTAAAATTTCTTTACAACTTTTATTGCAATCGGCAAGCGCATTAGGTATAATGACTAGTGTTGATTTATACGTTTTTTCAAACGTAATTGAACTTTTTTTTCGGAGGTGAAATACATGCCAAACATTGAATCTGCAATCAAACGCGCGCGTACAAGCGAAGCGGCTAATGCGAAGAATTCATCTCAAGTAAGCACAATGCGTACAGCGATCAAAAAATTTGATCAAGCTGTTGAAGCTGGTGCTGATAACGTAGATGCGTTATATAAAGATGCTGTTAAAGCAATCGATATGGCTGAGACTAAAGGATTGATCCATAAGAACAAAGCTAGTCGCGACAAATCTCGTTTAAGTAAAAAAATTGCCAAATAAGCAAATTAAGAAAGGTGAAGCAATCGTTGATTGCTTCACCTTTCTTTTTATTTTCTGCTTTTTCCATGTCGCAAGACAAACAATTGAAACAAAAGTGTCTTGTCCATTTGACCGCTTTTGACTTGATAATCATTTTCGATCAACTCATCATACAATCTAGCCAAATCTTCAGCGGCAAGTCCCCTTGTCTGCTGCATGGCCAATTTGACCCGATAAGGATGGATCCCAAGGGTTTGAGCAATATTGGCTTGCTGGTACCCCACCTTCATCAAAATCGATGTTTGCAGCAATAGCCGAACTTGACTGATCAAAATCGCATTGATTTTGATGGTTTCTTCCCCTTGTAACAGTAAATCATCGTATAAACGCAGCGCCTCAGAAACATTGCCCTTCAATACATCACTGGTCAATTCGAAGACATTATGTTCCAACGTTTTCGGAATCAATTCTTGGACGATCTCTTTTGTGATTTTACGGCCATCACCGGCATATAAACGCAATTTTTGCAATTCCCTCATTGCTTTTGTCAATTGCAGATCCGTTAAGCGCAAAAACAAGTCAAAAGCTTCTCGGGTCATTTCGATGCCATCATTGGTCATCGTTTGCTGCAAATAATTACGGACATCTTGTTCTTTCATCGCTACAGTGTCGATGACCACTGCTGCTTTTTTCAATTGTTTCGTGATTTTCTTCCGCTCATCCATCTTATCTGCTAGAAGGAACAAGACCATAACGGATGTTGGCTCAGGTGATTGGATATAGCTGACAAAGTCCTCTAAATCATGTTCTGGTCCATTGCTCTTCTTTTCTGCAGTCAGAAAGAATGGCCGATCAACAAAAATCAAGCGTTGATCCCCAAAAAAGGGCAAGGATTGTGCTTCTTGGATCACCAAATCAACGGCATCTTTCTCCAAATCAAATGTGGCAAAATTCAAATCATCTTTTGAAACAGAAAAACGGGTCAAAAAAGCCTCTCGGACTTGATCTTGTAAAAAAGTTTCGCTGCCGACCACCAAGTAAATGGGTTTCAATGCATCGGTACGAATTGTTTGCAGTGCTTTTTGTAAATCCATTGTGATCCCCACTTTCATCACTATCCTACCATTCCTGATTGGCTTCGTCTAGCCAAGTCTGCAAGGTCAGCTGCTGTTTGTTTTCTGACCAGCTAAATTGGATCATTCCATGATGATCCGTTCTTAGGACTGTAGAACCCGTCAGTCGATCCAGAACTTCTTGATGGGGATGGCCGTATCGATTGTTGCGGCCGCAAGAAACGATGCCATAGCGGGGTGACAAGTGCGCAATAAAAGCCTCTGCTGTTGATGTCCGACTGCCATGATGCCCCAATTTCAACACGTCCACCTGTAACGCTGGATAGTGTGCCAACAGGTCAAGTTCACCTGCTTGATCTAAATCACCGGTGAATAAAAATGAATGTGAGCCAAGATGTGCTTGCAAGACGAGAGAGTCTTCATTTTGTCCTTCGCCATAGGTTGGTGCCAACACATGCAGGGACTGCTCGTTCCCAATTCTTTGTCCGATCTCTGTCCATATCACTTCTGTAGACGCAGGCATATCTTTCAACAACGCAGCGATCCGTGGATCTTCTTGACTGCCTGGTACCAAATATAATGTCCTAACAGGGATCGACTGCATCAGAAATAACGCATCTCCGATATGATCGGTATCCCCATGGGTCAAAAACAGACCGGTGATTTCATTGATGCCTTCACCTTTCAAAAAAGGCACCAATGAGTACGCAGCCCCGGATTGATAGGAACGCTGTTGCCAGGCCTGTCTTTCAAAGCCCAACGTGCCACCAGTATCGATGACATAGACCCCGCGATTTCTTTTTTCCTGAATCACGATACTATCTCCTTGCCCGACATCGACAAAAGAAATCGTGGGTACAACCTGCCATTTCTGATACCCAATGGGCACCAAAATCGTGACCACTAGGAGCAAAAGCACTTTTCTTTGTTGATAACAAATCACACCTGCAATCGTACAGAGCAGCGCGACTGATACTGGTAATGCGCCAATCGTCAGAGAACCATGACGTAAATGAAACAACGTTCCTTCCAGTATGTCTAAACATATTTCAGCAATAGCAATCACAGGCGCCAACGAAACGACCAAACTCATCACAAAAAGCAAGAAAACACCGGGCAGCAAGACCGTTGTCATCAATGGATAAAATAAAACGGTTGCCAGTCCGCCGAACAAAGGGATCTCAAAAAAAAGACATGCGAGTATAGGTCCTGCCAACAAGGTCAGCAGCTGGCCACTGACGAATCGATGAAAACGCGGCCTTAGGCTATTGGTCATCAGCAGTAAAAAGGTCATCAACAGGCATAACTGTCCTGATAGTTGCAGCAACAATTTAGGCGCAATGATCAATAAAATCGTTAAAATAATGCCATAACGATCACTCGCTGACCATGATTTGGCTCTTGCGGTCATCAAGGCATTCAACATATAGACCAATACTGCGCGAATCACACTGATACTGCCGCCAAACAACACAATGCTGCCGCCTAAACAGCATAATACCGGCAGGCACATTTCCTCAGGTGTAAAATGCAGACGGCGAAAAATATAGGTCAGTTTTTGAAAGAAGAAAGCCACATGCATGCCAGAGATCGTAAAGAAATGCAATAACCCACTCCCGCTAAACAAATCCCGCAACACCTGAAACTCATGATCCTTATAGCCAAAGAGCAAAGCATTGATATGGATACTGATCCGCGAGGGAAAAACACGTTGGACATGTGTGATTGCAGCAGCACGCCATTTTCTAAGAGGCACTACTGACTGATCTTCTGTGCTTTTCTGCCAATCTGTCAGTTCGATCGTACCCACAAAGTTGTGATTTTCCAAATAAGCAGCGTAATCGAACCCATGCTTATTACTTGCACCTTGGGGATGAACCAGCCGCCCATCGCCAGTGATCGTGCCCTGCCAATCTTGACGTCTTTGCCACTGTTCTTTTTCGGCTTCCGTTTGGACTTGCAACCGCACCATAACTTTGCCTAAAGCCATTTCCCCTTCAAACGTGACCAAATCCCCATTGATTTTGATCGTATCCGATCGAACGCTGAGAGAGCCGCTGAAGGTGCCTTCAGCAACTGTTGGCGTCTGTGTCCAGTATATACGGGCTGCAATCACTACGCAGCAGCACAATACCACCACACACAAAAAAGCTTGTCTTCTCCAGACAAGCATCATAAAATAATAAACCGTGAGCAAAGCGAGACAGACAGACTGTACTAGATAAGCCGTCGTTCCCAACGCCAAGATCACCCCAAGAAAAAGATAAGAATCATTCTGCTGTGTGTTGAACAGTCGGATCATTCAATACGCCGAAAGACAGCTTTTCAAAATAGATGGGATCGAGCACAACTTGGTGGACGGTAGCACCAACTTGTTGAATCAATTCCATCGCATAGGGATCATTACGGTAATCATTCAAGTAATGGATCCTTTTGACTCCCGCTTGCAAAATTGCTTTTGTGCAAGGCAAACAAGGAAAATGGGTGACATAAATCTCCGCCCCATCTGTAGATACACCTAATTTGGCACATTGCAGTAATGCATTCATCTCAGCATGGATCGTGCGGATACAGTGATTGTCTACAACATGGCAGCCTTCGTCGATACAATGAACATCGCCGCTGACAGAGCCGTTATAACCACCCGCAATAATGCGGCGGTCTTTCACAAGCGTTGCGCCGACCTCTAATCTTGAACAAGTACTGCGTAATGACAATAGGACTGCTTGCGCCATAAAGTATTGGTCCCAGGGAATTCGATTTGTCTGCATGTAGTTACTCCTTTATATTCGATTACTTCTATTCTAATTGTTTTTTTGCTTTTTTCAACCGTCATTTCTTGGTGGTCTATTATTTAGATGATGCGTATCTGTTTCAACTTACAGTGATCAATTCTTTTAAAGCGTCAAAGGTTTTGTCGCCGATACCTGTGACTTTAGTGATCTCATCGATTGTTTTAAAGAAACCATGTTCTTCCCGATATTGGATGATCGCCTCCGCCTTCTTTGCGCCAATGCCTGGTAAAGTTTGTAACTGACTTGCATCTGCTTGATTTAAGTCGATCAATGCATTGGCAGTGTCGTCATGAGCGACATCGCTTTGTTGCGGCAGCTCCAGCAAATGGCTCTCATCTTTATGCAGGATCAATACCATTTGCTGGTCTTGTAAGACTTGGGCTAAATTTATCGCAGTTTCTAACGCGTCTTCTGTTAACCCTCCAGCCTGTTCGATCAGCTCATACATCCTGGCACCTGTTTTTAATCGATAGATGCCCGGCTGGCGCACTTGTCCTTTGATATCAATCACAATCTCGTTACTCTCGGTTTGAGAACTGACTTCTAAGACTCCCTCTCCCGTTACCATTTCAGAGGATTGACCAGCAGCATCCGTCATGTAATGCCAGTTCGTTCCTTGGTCTTGCGAGAAAGGTGCGAACCAAATAATCAGCAAAACCAGCAGAACAGCACCCGCAAGTATCATCCGCCAGTAGTCTTTAAACATTTTCCATTGATCCATTTTCACCACCTCATAGATGAAATACGCAAAAAGGAATCAATGACAGAAAAAAAGCCTTGATTTCTCAAGACTTAATGATTTGCTGTATTTCAGCCATCGATTGGACGGTATGGTCAGCGGATACCTCTTTTAAAATGCCTTCTATGTCATAAAAAATTGTTTTGACGCCTGCACCTTGCCCTGCAAAAACATCCATCGTGCGATCGCCGATCATGACAGTCTGATCTTTGTCTAGTTGATACTTTTCGACAAGATAAAGCAAGGAAGTTGGATCAGGTTTGCGGGGAAAGTTGTTTTCTGGACCAACGATCTCAACAATCAAGTGCGCCAGCTGCTCTTTTTCTAACAATTCTTTCGTTGAGATGACATCGCGGTGGGTCAAAATGTAGTTCTTGCCACCAGCAGTAACGACAGCCTCCAAAGTCTCTTTTGTCCCATCGAAAGAAAGAGGCAGACGATCATCTAGTGCTTCATTGGCTTTGAATTTTTTAGTGAATTCTTGGAAATCCAAGTTGTATTTTTCAGCAACTTTTTTGGAAGATGAATCTTTCAAAATATAGTAAATCTCCGCTGGATCTGGATCGAATCCATACTCTTTCAATGTCTGAATAAAAGCTTTCAACATGATTGGGTAGCTGTCATAAAGTGTTCCATCAAAATCCCATATGTAAGATTGGTACATGATATCCCTCGTTTTCTCACTTTTTCAAATGAATGAAACTTCCATTCATTTTCTGTAACTCTAAAAAAGTTTACCACACTTTGATGGGTTTGTCTTATTTATGAAGGGATTTCCTCCACAAGGAAAAGCGCCATCGACCTTGTATCACCTCCACTTGCTCAAATCTACATGCAAAGGGGTAGGTTACAGGTCAATGAACGTTCATCCGGTATTCGAAAACTTACCAGCTGCCGGAAACACCGCCACCACTGCTGCTTCCTCCGCTAAAACCGCCAAAATCATTAGAGGAACTTTGTGTATCCGCAATCACTTGTTCTTGATGAGACACATGCGTATTCATCATCACAAAGAACAATGCCATATTCATTCCTTGAGGATCATACTCTTGACGAGCATTGTTTAAAACCGCTTCTCGATCAGAAGCATCAAATGAAGATAGTTTATGAGCCAGTTCAGGATGTTTTTGATAAATCTGCGTCAAGTCAACTTGAAACAGGGCATCAGTTTTAACTTCTGCAAACACATCTGACACTTCTTTGGGAACCGCTTGAACCATCTCAGGATAGGACGCTCTTTCCGTCACAAGTTGGGCTAAGTAGCGCCCCTGTTCACTTCGCCTTCTGATCTCTTCTTTGGCTTGCTTGGCTATTTCTGCTCGATAGGCATCTGCTAAAGGCAAATTCTCCGGTAACACATCATCTGACAAATCATCATCTGCTAACCGCTCAGACACTTCTCTGCCTAATTGTGCTTGATAGGTTTTTAAGGTGTCATGCTGTGTAAGGATCAACTGACCGAATTGTTTGAGGGTGGTTTTTTTCTTCAGCAGCAGATTGGAAAAATAGGCGCCCATCACAGGATTCATCAAGCCATGTTGGATCACCCAGTTATCTGTTGTCGAATATCCAGTGATCGAACTCAATTTCGCTGGCACATAGGTACTCGTCACATACTGCGTAAATGCACGTTGACAATCTTTTGCTGTCTGATACTGATGGTAACGCTGATAGTTCTTTCTATTGCTCGCCCATTTCAAAAATTCTTTCTGTTGAAAGTGAATGTCTTCTTGCAGATGTTTTGGCACTGGCAAGTATTCTGCAAATCGCTGTTTGGTTTTAAGATGGCGAAGACTGATGAACCCGACAAGCCCCGCTGCTGTGGCGGCTACGACGCCACTAACGATTTTGCCAATAGTGAACCACATTTGCTTATTGGCTTCTGCTTCTTGGGCTCGTTTTTCTGCTAACAGTTGATTCCCATCTTGATAGATCGTCCCTAAACCAATCGTTTCATCCGCTTCTTTCATGTGCTGATAGACTTGATTAGAAGCAGCCAATACCGCGGCATCATAATCTTCATCTCGCAATGCGTCTTTGGCATCTTCATCCACCAAATCATCTTCCGATAGCGCACTGAAGACATAGGATAGTCCATCGCCATACCCTAGACGAAATGCACGATCATCAATCGCAAAGAGAAACAATAGTCCATTATTGTCCTCTGGGTTTCCTAAACCATATTCGTTGAACAGTGCCAAATTACGCGCTTCAATCGATTGTCCATCCAAGGAAGGAATCGTGATCACTGCGTATTCTGGCGCGCCGGTCAATGATTGAAACCCCTCTTTGTTCAAGGCATCGATTTGTTCAATCGTTTCTTGTGAAAGGACCCCCGCATCATCACGGACAAATGTCTGTCCAAAAGCAATGGATGGCTGAAAGACAAAGAACCCCATGACCCCAACAATAACTATCATCCCAATTTGGCTTATTTTCTTCATTTTACCACCCCTTTTATTATTGTGTTATCTTGCATTGTATTCGATTTCAATTGAAAAATCATCCGCCTTAAGCATGAAAAAACGAGCAACAGGACCAAAAAACCTTTAAAAGACAGCATGTTGGTCTGTCTTTTAAAGGTCACTTTATCATATCTTCTTACAAAATGAACAGGTACTAATTTTTAAACGAATGGATCGGAGCTGGAATCCGACCGCCACGTTGAATAAAGTCTGTTGATTTCGCTGGGTTGACTCTCATCACAGGCGCAGTACCCAATAATCCACCGAACTCGATCCGATCACCAATCTGTTTGTCCTTCGCAGGAATGATCCGCACAGCTGTTGTCTTGTGATTGATAACGCCAATCGCTGCCTCATCTGCGATCATCGCCGCAATCGTTTCAGCAGAGGTGTCGCCAGGAATTGCGATCATGTCTAGTCCGACGGAACATATCGCTGTCATTGCTTCTAATTTTTCTAGATTCAATAAGCCAGCTTCCACCGCTTTGATCATCCCAGCATCTTCTGACACGGGAATAAATGCGCCGGATAAACCACCGACATGATTACAGGCCATCACGCCGCCTTTCTTGACTGCATCATTCAACAGTGCCAGTGCGGCCGTTGTGCCATGGGTGCCGACAGATTCAAGCCCCATCTCCTCAAGGATCAAGGCTACACTATCGCCGACAGCAGGGGTTGGCGCCAATGAAAGATCGACGATACCAAATGGTACACCCAGACGCTCAGATGCCACTCGTCCAACCAACTGGCCCATCCGCGTAATTTTAAATGCTGTTTTTTTGACGGTTTCCGCCACAACGTCGAAAGACGCTCCCTTGACTTTTTCCAAAGCCCGTTTGACTACACCTGGGCCGCTGACACCGACATTGATTTCAACATCAGCTTCACCTACCCCATGAAAAGCGCCAGCCATAAATGGATTGTCTTCCACTGCATTGGCAAAGATGACCAATTTGGCACAGCCCATATCAGAGGCGGCGGCTGTTTTCTTCACCGTTTCTCCCATCAATCGAACCGCGTCCATATTGATTCCTGCTTTGGTTGAACCGATATTGACCGAGGAACAGACAAAATTAGTTTCAGCCAAGGCTTGCGGGATCGATTCAATCAATGCCAAATCAGCACCTTGATAGCCCTTTTCAACCAACGCGCTATAACCACCGATAAAATTGACCCCAACGGTTTGTGCCGCGCAATCCAACGTTTTGGCGATCTTCACGCAATCCGCAGGTGTCGCATGACAAGCAGAAGCCACGATAGCGATGGGTGTCACGGAGATCCGCTTATTGATGATTGGGATACCATATTCACTTTCGATGTCTTCACCCACTTGAACCAAGTCTTTGGCTTTTGTAGTAATTTTCTGATAAATCTTCTGACAAGTATTCTCGATATCCGCATCAATACAATCCAACAAGGAAATCCCCATCGTAATCGTTCGAATATCTAAATTTTCTTCTTCAACCATACGAATGGTTTCAAGTATTTGACTAGTTTCCATTTCGGCCTCCTAAAGTTTATGCATCGTATCGAAAATCTCTTGATTTTGAATGCTGATTTTGACACCTAAAGATTGTCCAAGTTGATGGAGTTCTTCCCGAATACCATCAAAATCACTCGTTGGATCCAATGCCAGAAGCATCATCATCGTAAAATAGTCCTCCATGATCGTTTGCGATACATCTAAAATATTGATATCCAATGCCGCCAATTTTTGACTCACTCCTGCGATGATGCCTACCTTATCTTTGCCAATAACGGTCAATACTGCTTTCATTTTACAACCGCCTTTCCATAAATTTTTCTTATTATAGCACAAGAAAACCGCAATTTCGATGATTGCTCAGACGAAATCACGGTTATAGTCAAACATTGTTCGTCATTCTACCCGTTCGATCAAGTTCATTGCTGTATCGAATTCGTAGATGATTGGTTGGGCATTGGGGATCTTGATCGTATCCATCGCATCCTCAGGCACATTTTCTACATATTTGACCAATGCCCGTAAACTATTGCCATGACCCGTGATCAACACGTTCTTGCCCTCAGCGATCAGGGGGACCACTTCATCTAGCCAAAATGGAACGACCCGTGCCACCACCATCTCGAGATTTTCCCCTTTAGGCACCAATCGTTGGTCCAAATGATCGTAACGACGATCAAAATCATTGGTTTTCACGTACAAAGGCGGTTCCTTGTAGCCACGACGCCAACGCTGGACTTGTGCTTCCCCGAACTGGGTGATCATGTCATCTTTGTTGACCCCAACCAATCGACCATAATGCCGCTCATTCAAACGCCAGGTTTTCATGACAGGGACCCACAATTGATCGGTGGCTTCTAACACCGCATTGCAGGTTGTCAGTGTCCGCTGCAACATGGAGGAAAATGCATAATCAAATTGAATTCCTCTGCTTTTGATCGCTAAGCCTGCTTGCCACGCTTGCTGCTGTCCTCTTTCGGTCAAAGCCACATCCAACCAGCCCGTCCAGTAATTCGCAAAATTGGCTTCACTTTCACCATGGCGAATCAATACAACTTTCATCTAAACGCCTCCCTTTACATTCGTTCCTATTATCGCAAGAAATCAACAATAAGTCTGTTTAGACGTGCTGTGCATCCTGTCTGATACACAAAAAAACTGCACGCCGATGACATACAGTTTTAACACAAAGATTAATCTAAAATCGTTACTTTGACGGTGCGTCGTCCCCATTGCTCTGCTTGTGCATTGGTTGGGAAATGAACATCGATGATATTGCCTTTGATTGCACCGCCAGTATCACTCGCAATCGCTTCGCCGTAACCTTCAACATACAATCTAGTTCCTAATGGAATGACTGAAGGATCTACTGCTACTGCCATCGGATTTTCTAATAGGTTTTGGCCAGTTGCTGTCACTGTACCGCCCCCCAATGTATCTGCCGGATCAGAGCTGTAAGCTGTTGATTCCATCGTTAAAGTTGTACCTGAATAATCGCTTGCATCCGTTGCTTCAGTTGAAGTGGTATCTTCAGTTGATGTTGAAGCTTCTTTGCTAGATGCAGTTTTCGTTGATGCTTTCGTTGATGTTTCCGCTTTGGCATCTGTATCGATCACCAATGTTGTGCCATCATAAATCATATTTGGATCATCTAGATCGTTTTGATCCGCAATCGTTGCTACATGATCAATATCGCCAAAATATTTTAATGACAAAGCCGTTAAAGTATCATCCGATGTCACCACGTGTTTGACTTCATCTGCATGTGCGGTCGTGCTCATAGCTGCCAAGCTTGCAACAGCAGCCGTTGTAAGTAATAAAGATTTGATTGTTTTCATATGTGTAATTCCCTCGCTCTATGTAAGTTTCGTCGTAACGACTTGAACAATCATAACAGCACACCAGAATTTTTTGGTAACAATCTTGTGACGAAATATTTCACTTCGGTATGATTCATTAAACAAGCTTTTAAAAATGGGGATTATTTTGTTCAAACACTGTTATATCAGCAAAAAACCGAAATACTCTTCTTCATTATTTGTAATAAAGCAAGCTGCATCATCTGTTTTTTTATGAGAAATCATGGAAAAAGCCCACATGTAACCGATTAGCTCAATCAAGAATGACAACCATGTAACAATATGTCAATTTTATTAAAAAGGTGAATAAATGAAAAAAACAATGGAAATTTTTTTTGCTTTTTTCATTGAAGCTTATTGACTTAGCCCGTGTTTATGCTATGATATGTCTTATCACTTATATGTATTTTTATACATTTTTAAATTTTAAACTGCATGTTTACAAAATGCATACACAAAAGGAGCGTTCACATGATAAGGTTCAACAAAGTTCTGATACTCTTTGGGTTGCTAGTGACCCTCTTGCCCTTTTTCTTTGTCCAACAAGTCAAAGCGGCAGAAACTGATCCAGTCTATGATAAAATCAAAGCCAATGGTCAATTGGTTGTGGGGCTTTCAGCCGATTACGCCCCCTATGAATTCCATGCCACGATCGACGGCAAAGATGAGATCGTTGGTTTCGATATTTCCATTGCACAAAAAATCGCAGACGACTTAGGCGTTGAGCTGAAAATCGAAGAATTAGGTTTTGATGCTTTACTAGGTGCCTTGAAAACCGGCAAGATCGATGTCGTCATCTCTGGGATGGCGGCGACTGATGAACGGAAAAAAGAAGTGAATTTTTCAAACACTTATATGGAAGTGCAGCAAAAAGTCATCGTTAGAGCCGAAGATGCTGACACGTTCCAATCTACGTCAGATTTTGATGGTGTAGCCGTTGGTGCCCAAAAGCAAACGACCCAGGAAGAACTGGCAAAAACTGAATTAACTGGATCCACTGTCACTTCACTGCAAAAAGTCCCTGACTTGATCACCAATCTAACTTCAGGAAAAATCGATGCAATCGTCATGGAAGGTCCAGTTGCGGATGCGTACGTGATGTCAAACGACAAGTTGGCGATAGCAGACAATGTCACATTTGAAAATGGCACCAAAGAAACAGCTGTCGCAATTTCAAAAGAAGCACCCGTCCTATTAGAAAAGGTCAATGCCTCCATTGACACGATCGTCAACAACGACTTATTGACCCAATATCAAGCCGAAGCCAACGCATTGATGTTTGGTGATGAAGATACCGTTGAACAAGGCTTCTTTGCCAAATATGTGCCTTTTTATATCTCAGGGACCGGCTATACGATCTTTCTAGCTTTTGTTGGTGTTTTGTTCGGTTCGATCGGCGGCAGTTTGCTGGCATTCATGAAATTATCTAAGAACAAAATATTGAAAGTCATCGCAGCTGTTTATATTGAGTATGTTCGGGGAACACCTTTGTTGGTACAAATTTTTATTGTATACTTTGGTACAGGGGTCTTAGGCCTTGATTTGTCGAAAGTCACAGCTGGCTGTATTGCATTGGCCTTGAACAGTGCTGCGTATGTCGCAGAAATCATTCGAGCTGGCATCAACGCCGTCAACAAAGGACAGCTAGAAGCCGCGCGCTCACTGGGAATGAATCAGATGCAAGCCATGCGCTTCATCGTTTTCCCTCAAGCAATCAAAAATATTTTACCTGCATTAGGCAATGAGTTTGTCACTGTGATCAAAGAATCCTCCGTTGTTTCTGTGATCGGCGTATCCGAATTGATCTTTCAAACCGGGGTGGTTCAAGGCGCCAGCTTCAAACCATTCTTGCCTTATGTCATCGTATCATTGATTTACTTTGTATTGACCTTCGCTCTATCACGTTTGTTGGGCGTTGCTGAAAGGAGAATGAAAACTAGTGATTAAAATCGACAAACTTGTGAAAACATATGGTGAGAACACCGTTTTGAATCAAATCGATTTAGAGGTAACCTCCGGTGAAGTCGTAGTGATCATCGGGCCATCCGGCAGCGGAAAAAGTACCTTTTTACGTTGCTTGAATTTGCTCGAACAACCAACTGATGGTCAAATCACCTTCGAAGGTAATGATCTGTTGGCAAAAAATTTCAATATCGATCAGATTCGCCAAAAAATGGGGATGGTTTTTCAAAGCTTCAATCTCTTTCCCCACAAAACAGTTTTAGAAAATCTGACCCTCAGTCCAATCAAAGTCAAAAAAATGGCGCCAGCTGCGGCCGAAAAAACCGCCCAAGATTTGCTGGCACAAGTCGGTTTGGCAGATAAAGCCAACAGTTATCCGGCGAGTTTATCCGGCGGTCAACAGCAGCGTGTAGCGATTGCCCGCGCCCTGGCTATGGACCCAGACGTCATGCTCTTCGACGAACCAACTTCCGCTCTTGACCCTGAAATGGTCGGTGAAGTATTGGCGGTCATGCAAACACTGGCTGAAAAAGGCATGACGATGGTCGTCGTGACCCATGAAATGGGCTTTGCCAAAGAAGTGGCCGATCGGGTCATTTTCATGGCCGACGGCATCATTCAAGAACAAGGAACGCCAGAAGAAATATTTGATCACCCGCAAAACAGCCGAACCCAAGATTTCTTAAGTAAAGTATTATAAAAACTGGAGATGACAATACAATGGAACGTCCTTTGATCGCAGAAAGATTTCAAACACCTGCTAAAAATTTATTGATGGAAATTGCTACGCTGGCCAAAAAAACACCTAATTTGATCGACTTATCCATCGGTGATCCTGATTTGATCACTGATGCAACGATCATCAACGCCGCTTTTGACGATGTCAAGGCCGGTCATACCAAATACACAGCTTCTGATGGTAGTGCTGATTTTATCCAAACGGTTGTTGATTTTTACCAGAAGCAATACAATTTGACCTTCTCACCTAGCCAAGTTCGGGGAACAGTCGGCGCTTTACACGGTATGTATCTAGCGCTGGCGGCAATCTTGAATCCGGGTGACGAAGTGATCATCCATGAACCTTACTTCTCTCCGTATAAACAGCAAGTCGAACTTGCAGGCGGTGTACCAGTCTTTATTCCAACCTACGAGAAAGACGGTTTCCAAATCGATGTGGCAGTATTAGAAGCAGCGATCACAGACAAGACCCGAGGAATCATTATCAATTCACCGAACAATCCAACCGGTGCTGTCTTTTCGCCTGATACATTTAAACAAATTGCTGATGTGGCGATCAAGCATGATTTATTGATTCTATCAGATGAAGTCTATGAGGCATTTTGCTTTGACGAAACCTTTGTCCCAATGGCTGTTTTCGCACCAGAACATACCATTACTTTCAGTAGTTTTTCCAAAGCCTTTGCCATGACTGGTTGGCGGATCGGTTATATGATTGCGCCTGAAGCCATCAATCTGACCGCCAAATTGATCAATGAAGCCATCGCATATTCCGCGCCAACGCCTTCGCAACGTGCTGGGATCTATGCCCTTAACCATTATGATGAATTGGTTCCGCAAGTTGTAGCGGTGTTCAAAGAACGGTTGCGCTACATTGAAGAACGCGTACAACAGATTCCCTTCCTATCCCTCTCTCCTGTCAAAGGCAGCATGTATGCCTTTATCAATATCTCAGGGAGCGGCTTAGATTCTGTTGCTTTTGTAGAGAAATTGCTGCAAGAAACAAGTGTGCTGATGATCCCAGGAAAAGCCTTTGGTGAAACCACCGGTGATACCTATGTCCGCCTCGCGGCAACACAATCATTGGAGGTACTAAAAGAAGCTTTCGATCGGATCGAGACTTGTCAATTCAAATAAAAAATAAGCTTTCCCAACATAAGGGAAAGCTTATTTTTTATTTTTTCGCTTCTTCCACTAACTTCTTCATCGCTTCTGCTTGATAAGCTGCGGTGTATTCAGCGATTTTCGCTTGCTGTTCCGATTCGTCCATCGTCGGATCTGCCATCAAAGCTGCTTGCATTTTTTCTTGTACATATGCTTGTCCTTCAGTTTTCATGGTATCTGCTTGTTCCTCCGCCAAAGACGCTAGTTTTTTGGCTTGATCGACACTCAGCACTTCCCATGCATCAGGTACAGCAAATGTGTTCGTGCGTTCCACATATTCACCGTCGTTATTCGCAATTCCGAATAAAAAGCGATAGACTTCATTTTGATAGACCCAGCGAGTTGTATCCGTCGTCAGTTGCGCTGAATCAGCCCCTGTTTCCACAACATTCGTGACTTTATCAGTCCCTGTTTGTTTTGGCTCTTCCTGTGCGCTGTCCGTTTTATACAGATAGATTTTTTCTGTGCCATCACCTAGAGGTTGATAGAGGAGCAAATCAAATGCATCACTGTCACCACTGGATACCAAAGCAGTTGTTTTCGAAGTGACTTCTTTCTCCATCCCGAAATGATAGGTCAAGTTGGCCATCAAAGCCACAAGACTACCTACAAAAACGACCCCAAGTACTAAAGACACTGCCGTTTGCCAAGACTTTTTAGCGAAGACATTAAGTAACGCAAAGCCTAGGACACTAAGAACGATCAAAATCAAGATCATTGATTGGCACCTCCTTTAAGCACTTTTAAAGCTGGCTCTTTCTTTTTAAGCGTAAAGGCAAAGAAGAAACCAACCAAACTAAAGGCTGCGGCTACATAAAAGGCTGCATGGTAACCAGATAAAGTTGCCTCGATTGCCTTATCTTTATAAGCTAAAGGTGTCGCATCTAATAAACTGTCGCTTGGCAAATTGCCTTTCGTGACATTAGACAATACGCTGATCAAAATTGCTGTTCCGATCGAGCTCGCCACCTGACGGAACGTATTATTGACTGCCGTTCCGTGACTCATCAAGTTAACAGGCAAGGCATTCATCCCAGATGTTGTGACTGGCATCATGACCATTGAAATCCCAAACATCCGAATACAATATAGAATAATAATATGCAAGATTGGGGTATCTTTCGTCAAAAAGGCAAACGGTAAAGTCGCCGCTGTCAAAATGAACATCCCAGTAATGGCCAAGCGTTTGGCACCATATTTATCAAAGATAGCGCCAGTGATTGGCATCATGATCCCCATGATCAATGCCCCTGGCAATAACATCAAGCCAGAATGGAAAGCTGATTCACCACGAATATTTTGAATGTACAAAGGCAAGACCATTTCTGCACCGATCATCGCCATGTTCGTGACACCTGACAAAATAGATGCCATTGTAAAGGTATTGGATTTAAAGACCCGCAATTCCAAGAATGGATGCTCGATGTGTAATTGGCGCCATGTAAAGAGGGCGATAAAAATAACTCCAGCTACAAGGAAACCGATCACTTCAACACTGCCCCATCCTTTGTCGCCGACACTTGAAAATCCATAAAGCAAGGTACCAAAACCTACGGTGGACAACAGTGCGGAGAAAATATCGATTTTCGGATGAGATAGTTCGATGACGCTCTTCATCAAAAAGATCGCAAGCACTAAGACAAGAACCACAATTGGAATCACCATACCGAACAGATAACGCCAATCATAATGGTCAATGATCCATCCAGAAAGTGTTGGGCCTAAGGCAGGTGCCAAACCGATCACGATCCCAGACATCCCCATTGCTGACCCACGTTTTTCAGGTGGGAAAATCGACAACATGATATTTTGCAGTAAAGGCATGGAAATCCCAACACCAGCCGCTTGAACTAAGCGACCAATCAATAAAGTAGAAAAATTTGGTGCTGTAAAACAAGCAATAGTTCCCACAAGGAAAATAGTCATTGCGGTCAAATAAAGACTTTTGGAACTAAATTTGTTGATCAACCATGCAGTGATGGGAATCATGATCCCATTCACCAATAAGAAACCAGTTGTCAACCATTGAACATCTGACGCTGTAATATCAAAAGCCATCATTAAAGTCGGGAAAGCTGTTGTTAACAACGTTTGGTTCAATACGGTACAGAAAGTACCAATCAGCAAGACCATGACCAACAATGATCGATTGTATGGTTTGCCATATATATCTAAAGGACGACTCGTTGACATATTTCACACTCTTTTCAAATAGTTTTCATAAAGCACTCCTTACTTTAAAACTTTTGTGTTTATTTGTCAACCTACTTGACACAAAAGTAAAACAAGTTACAATATATACAAATACCTTTACAAGAATGGAGTCGATATGTCACATCTATTTCGAAATCTGGTGGAAAACGACAACCTATTGGTAGGCATCAGCGAACTTAGTCAAATGTGCAGCATCTCACCACGACAGTTGCGCTATTGGGAACAAAAAGGCTTTATCGTATCTGTCGCACAAGAAGAAAATGCGCCGCGAAAATACCGATTGCCTACTGTGATCAAAGTAGAAATGATCAAGCGATTTCTCGATGAAGGCTTCACTTTAGCCAAATCCGTCGAAAAAGCAGACAAAAAAATAAAAATTGCCCATCATATCCGCAAAGTATTTTCTGGTGCTTTGCAAAATCTTGAAGTCATCGATGACCGTTTCACGATCATTAGTTTGGGGCCCGTAGACGAAGACCAACACATTCTGCACATCATCCACGATGATGTCAGCCAAAAATTGCACTATGAATTGTTGCCTAAACAAGAATCCTATGATTTTGATAAATTACGGCATTGTACCTCTCATGACACGACGAAAAAGGAAGACCGCTGAAATCGGTGTTCCTTTTTTCGTATGAATTTGATCGAAATCGATCAGTATGTAATGCGCAAAAAGTTGCCCACAGATATTTTGACGTGCTACCCCTAGCGAAAGCCACATTCTTTGTTGTCTTCTTCGTAAACGTTTATACTTATAGTAGAAGAAAATAGGAAAGCGAGTGAATGTAATGGCAAAAATCAACGCAGCGACGGCAATGATCAACGTATTTGAGGCTTGGGGGATCGATCATATTTACGGTATCCCTGGCGGTTCATTCAATTCAACCATGGATGCTTTGTTCCATGAACGGCAAAGTGTCCAATATATTCAAGTCCGCCATGAAGAAGCAGGCGCATTGGCCGCAGCAGCAGATGCGAAGCTGACTGGCAAAATCGGTGCTGTCTTTGGCTCTGCTGGTCCTGGAGCGACCCATTTGATCAATGGTCTGTATGATGCCCAAATGGACAACGTGCCTGTGGTCGCTTTGCTTGGACAAGTCGCCTCCACCTCTATGAACTATAATGACTTTCAAGAAATGAACGAAAATCCAATGTTTGCGGATGTCAGTATCTACAATCGAACGGTGATGTCCCCAGAAAGCTTGCCGCATGTCGTAGATGAAGCAATCAAAGCGGCGTACAAATTTAGTGGTGTAGCTGTTGTAACCATTCCCGTTGACTTTGGATCCGAAGAAATCGAAGATCTTGATGTTGCCACAGCTGCCAACCACAAAACAGCAGTCTTTCAGCCCGCAGATCATGATTTGCGCGCAGCTTTACCCTTCTTTGAACAAGCGAAACAACCTTTGCTCTATATTGGTCAAGGTGTCTTTGGTGATTTTGAAGCGATCAAAGCTTTTTCCGATCATTTCTCCATGCCAGTGGCCGCTTCCGTTTTAGCCAAGGGTATCGTTCCAGACTTATACGAGAACTTCTTAGGCTTCGCAGGCCGAGTTGCGACAAAACCCGCCAATGAAGCGTTAGCTGTTGCCGATCTGATTGTTTTTGTCGGCAGTGATTTTCCATTTGGTCGGCGCTTTTTCAATCCTGAAGCAAAGTTTGTGCAAGTAGATATCGATGCCTCTAAATTTGGCCGCCGACATCATACAGATGTCTCTGTTTTAGGTGATGGCGGCACCGCCTTGAAAAAATGGGTTAAAATAGGACGTGCCCGTCCAGCCGATAAATGGTTGCATGCCAATCAGCAAAATAGTCTAAACTGGCATCATTGGCGGCATCTATTTGATACAAATAACCAAGTACCATTAAGGCCTGAACCAGTCTACAAAGAAATCAACCGCATCGCCGAAGACGATGCCGTCTTTGTCACCGATGTCGGCAATGTGACGATCCATAGCATTCGACATCTCGAAATGACCGGCCAACAACGCTTTACCACATCTGGCTGGTTTGCAACGATGGGCAATGGCGTACCCGGAGGTATTGCCGCCAAGTTGAGTTATCCAGAGCGACAGGTCTTTACCTTCAGCGGCGATGGTGGTTTTGCTATGCAAATGCAAGATATCATTACCCAAGTCAAATACAATTTACCCATCATCAATGTGGTGTTCTCCAATGATTCTTTTGGCTTCATCGAAGCAGAACAGGAAGATACTGAACAGACTAAATTTGGTGTGGAAATCGCAGGTGCTGATTTTGGCAAAGTTGGTGAAGCATTAGGTGCGAAAGGTTATACCGTGACAGAGAGCCATCAGCTGCCTTCAGTCTTCGAGCAAGCAAAATCCAGTACCAAACCAGTTGTGATCGATGTCAAGATTGCCAATGAACGCCCACTCCCTGTTGAAGAATTACGTTTGGATCCTGAATCTTTCACCCCCGAAGAGATCCATGCGTTCAAAGAAAAATATCAAGTGCATGATATGCCCGCATTGAGTGAACTACTCTCATAATTAAAGACAGCTAGACAGATAAAAAAGAACCATGATCGATTTCTCTCAATCATGGTTCTTTGCTGTCCTACTTATTTGTTATAGATTTTTGGTCCCTTACGCATGTTTTTGCGGTCATTTTTTGGAGATTCCATTTTTTTTGAACGGCCGCCACCTTGTTTTTTCTTAATTAATTCGCGCATTTTTTCTTTTTGATCCATTGCTATCACCTCATTTTTTGCACATGACGCACTTACTCATAAAAAGCTGATTACGCTTTATTCGCCTGTTGTGTATAAAATTGGGATCGCCTTGCATGGACAGGCTGACCACTTTGTATACCTAGCTTAATTTACTTTGATTTAAAGGATTTGTCAATACTTTTCAGCTAGGCTTCTGTCTAGAAGATTCAGCACACGATCATCATAAATATTCAAATTTATTTAAATTCTTTAATTTTTCTGATTGTTAAGCGCCTTTGTACTTATAATAGAGATAGGACACCGCTTTCAAAACAACTTCACCACTCCTCGTTCTTTCTTTTTTGGTGCTTGGCAGCGACGTCCAATTTATATGAAAGGAGGTTTGATGCGTGCTCGAAAGCTATGCCCCAGAGCAAATCTATTTTACCGTATTACTCATTTGCGCTTTTTTAGCGGTGGTTTTGCTGATTTTCGGTGATATTTTTGATTTCGATGGTCCGATCGATCCAATGCTGATCATTCCATGGATCGCCTTTCTCAGTTTACTCGGCTACATCGGTGAACAGTGGTTCACCCTATCTTCAATCCATATCTTCCTAGTCAGCAGCGCTTTATCCACCGGTCTCGTTTTTCTGTTAAACTTTTACATCTTAGTCCCACTCCGCCAAGCAGAATCCACATTGTCCAGTTCTGAAAAAAGTTTTGAAGGCCGCGTGGCCACTATATTGACTCCTATCCCTTGTCAAGGTCTAGGCGAGATCCAGTTGTCCAGTGTGACTGGTTCGACCAATCGACCAGCCGCAGCCTTTCAATCCATCGAAGAACCGCTGGCAGCCGGGACAAGTGTTTTGATCATTGAAGTCAAAGACCGGGTCTGTTATGTCGTTCCCTATGACGACCAACAACTAAAACTTTAAAAGAGGTGGTTCTATGTCAATCCTATACTCAACATTGTTCATACCGATCGCGTTACTATTGTTTATTCTCTTGATGCTGCTGATTGTTTTTGTATCAAAGTACCAAACGGCTAAACCTGACGAAGCGCTGATCATCAGCGGCAGCTACTTAGGCAAGAAAAATGTCCATGCGGATGAAAGCAACAATCGAATCAAAATCGTTCGCGGCGGCGGTGCCTTTGTCCTCCCAGTTTTCCAACGGTCAAACCGCATCAGCTTGTTATCCAGCAAACTCGATGTGTCCACGCCGGAGGTCTACACTGAACAAGGTGTACCTGTCATGTGCGATGGGACATCGATCATCAAAATCGGTTCTTCTGTAGAAGAGATCGCCACTGCCGCTGAGCAATTTCTCGGAAAGACGCGAGATGAATTGGAAAATGAAGCCAGAGAAGTCTTAGAAGGTCATCTTCGCTCGATCCTTGGTTCAATGACCGTTGAAGAAATCTATCAAAATCGGGATAAATTCAGCCAAAGCGTGCAAGAAGTTGCCTCCGTTGATTTGGCGAAAATGGGCTTGATCATCGTTTCTTTCACCATTAAAGAAGTTCGGGATAAAAATGGTTACCTTGATTCACTAGGAAAACCCCGCATCGCCCAAGTCAAACGGGATGCTGAAATCGCTGAGGCAGAAGCATTGAAAGAAACCCGCATCAAAAAAGCCCGTTCCGAACAAGAATCACAAACTGCCGAATCAAAACGCTTAACGGAGATCGCAGAAGCATTGAAAGAAAAAGAATTAAAGTTGGCGTTGTATAAGAAGGAACAAGACATCGCCAAAGCCGATGCTGACCAAGCCTATCACTTGCAAAGTGCCATCATCAAGCAACAAGTCGTGGCGCAAGAAATCGAAGTTCAAGTCATTGAACGGCAAAAACAGATCGAGCTGGAAGAAAAAGAAATTCAAAGACGTGAGCGCCAATACGACGCAGAAGTCAAAAAGAAAGCTGATGCTGACCGGTATGCCCGCGAGCAAGACGCATTAGCCAAAAAAAGCTTGGCCCAAGCCACAACGGAAGCCGAGAAATTCCGCACCGAGTCGATGGCGAAAGCAGAATCAGATAAGATCCGTTTGATTGGATTGGCTGAAGCTGAAACCACCCTAGCCAAAGGAAAAGCAGAAGCCGAAACGAAGGAGAAAATCGCAGATGCCTTCAAGAAATATGATGAAGCGGCGATCCTCAGTATGATCGTTGAAATCATGCCTGCATTAGTCAAAGAAGCAGCCGCCCCACTAGCCAATATTGACAAAATATCTGTCGTCGATACTGGCTCAAGCGAAGGCGGCGGTGCCAACCGTATAACCAATTATGCCACCAATCTCTTGGCTTCCAGCCAAGAAACTTTAAAAGAAACAACTGGCTTAGATGTCAAAGCATTGATTGAGAATTTCGCTGGCCACTTCACGCTCTGATTTTTCCTGATAAAACAAGGCATCAATCAAACTGCGTTCATCGGCTGTCAATTCGTCTAGTGCTTTTAAAAGAATATCCAACAACAGCTTGTCCACTACAATCTCATCAACCAGTTTCTGATTGGTGTCGGCTTGTCCGTCAAAATCGTTCTTGAGCATGAAATCAAAGGAACACTCCCTTGCGGCTCTTACAGCATCCTGTTTTTCTTCTCGCCACTCAGCACGTTTATATGTACGATACACTTCTTCAGTCACTGGTATCTCTTTGCCGTCAAGCCAGATATACCACTTTTTACTCATTTTGCTTCCTCCTTTCCTTGAAATTTCAAAGAAAGGGGAAGGCGGTGGAGCCCGTTCCCAATAATGTAAAAATTCAGCAGCAAGTGAGGAATTTCGCAACAAAAAAGCGCGGAACCTAACCTCGTTGGTTAAGCTCCGCGCTTTATGTAGTATTAAGTTGTATTGTAGTCTGAACTGCTGTCGCCATAGGAAACAGTGCATAGCGGCCACCTCCATGGTGCCGCCATTAATAAGGAGCGCAACGTATCGCATTGAAACGATCCCATACACACCACCGTCGTTTGCTCTTTTTCTATACTAAAACGGCGGCTCTAATTATTATCAATTCAAGCCGCCGAGTAACCGTATAATCATGCTTCTGGTACATTCCAGCGGCATATTCTATAAACTCTGACTTAAGCAACACTATGAAAATGCCGCCTTACTTTGTATGTGATAGGTGCTTATATAAACAACCAAAGAAATCTATAAAGACAAAAAGAGCCGATAACCGTGAGGGTTGATTCTCACAAATTATCGGCTCTGCGTCTTAGCGTCTGGCTCTTTGATAACTGATATATTTAATTGTTTTACTTTGATTAGTGTTTCCTGCTTGCACTTTGGGCAAAATAGAGGAAAATTCAAAAGAGTTGTGTCTTCTCGTAGCTTTATACGAGTTTTATTCTTGCAGATAGGGCACAGCAACCAGTTTTCGTTATTCATTTAGCATCGCCCCTTTGCCCGATTTATACAGTCATGACTTGCACTGTGTGAGGAAGGTTTATTATTTTAACATTGCAAAGCGTCCCTGCGTCTCTCCATCAATTGACCATTCCTCCTCTTTTTCGAAATCAGTCAAGAGCAAAACATCAACAGATATGCAAAGATGCCCATCCAGATCGAACTATGATATAAAAGTTAAACTAATAATATATCAAACATCATTATCATGGTGTCTTTTCGCTCGGGTGATAAACTCCCATTTAATCTTGAACAGTTCTCCTATAAGGAAAAACTTGTACTTGGCATACAGGATCAAATCCACCGAGCCAAGCATGGTGCTGCTGACCGTCATGGCAAGGTCGACCTTTGAAATTCTCCTGTGATATGCAATATACCTTGGCTCCCATACACTTGGGTCAAACTTCTTTTTGAACTGGTGTAACTTTTTGAAGTGGTAGCCAGCATCCATTTTCTGAAAGATGGCATTCAGCAACCTTTCCACAATGGTCATTCCTGTTTCACCTGTGCCTATTCCTGCCAACGGCGCAAAGTTCAGACTGATTTCCTCAATGCCTTCTTCCCGTACTGCTCTGGCAACGGAAATGATTGCATGTTCCATGCTGCCAGTAGGCGCATCCATCTCTCGATGCATCAGGTCTATGCAGAGCTTCTTTCCATTATCATACGGCAGGAAGGAAAGAAATATCAGCATCGTTCCTTCTGCATCTCTGGTAATGAAAAATCGTCTGTCGTAGGGATGTTCAAAATCAATGGTTCCCACAGCAAAATTGATTTGCCGTACCTTGTCCTCATACCACTTCCGGGACAACTCCATGATCTCAGTTTCCAATGTTAAATCGCGCTTTTTCTGTGGACAGTATTCCTGCAAAGTAACATCACTTTTATCGCCTTTATTCACGCTTCGGCGCAAGACTGCACGGGTGCCGCCAGCAAGGGTGTACTCCGAAAGGTTGAGGACAGCTTCTTCGCCGCACTTCATGACCGAAAGTCCCGATTCCTGCATAATATGCATAGTATCGCTACTCACAGCATTGAAGAGTGGCTTTAAGCATTGTCCTTCACAAAAGCTAAGGTATTCATTGATCAAAAGTTTTCTGTCCTCTGGCTCACATATTGGGTCGCCCATGCACATGGCCTTTCTGCCTTTGCATAGATATGAAATATAACCTTGAACCTGTGTTCCAAAGAAAAATTCATATTCTTCCATAAGGCTCAGATAGTTCAGAGAATCATATCCGTGTGCTTTTTGCAGAAGATAGGCTCTATCAATTTGCTTTCTCTTTTCGCTCATGTTATTCGCTCACCTCGCTGTCGCTATGTATTTGCTCATCGAAGAAGTCCAGAATCAAGGCAATCATCTGATCCTGCTGTTCTTTCCAGGTGATCGTTGCCTTTCCGTCAAAGCCCGGATGCCAGTAAGCACCGAACTGATTATGATTTGCACCCTCGATCATGACACTGATGGAGTTCTTCGGCAGGTAGTTTAGATTTGATTCCATCATTTTTTCAGGCATAACGCCGTCATGCTCTGCGGTGATACGAATAGCGGATATGTCCGTATTCGACAAATCAAGAATCATCGAGGATGCTACGAAAGCGATACCCTCCAGTTTCTCCGGTTGCTCTGCGGCAATCTGGCTGATTGGCTGGCCACCAAGGGAATGACCAATTAGAAACCATTTCTCAATTTCGGAGTTACCCTCCATAATTGCAAGCCCTTGTTTAGGACCATAAACAGCCATGTGCAGAGGAATATTGGGAATGATAACGGTATGACCTTCCATGTTTAGCTGCTGAGCGATATAAGCATAGCTTCTTTCATCCGCCTTTGCACCGGGATAGATGATAAAGCCCACATCACTTTCTCCATAGAAATACAGATCGCCATCCACATTCTCCATTTGGTCTGCAATCTTCGCCACTTCCGGCAGGGCGGGTGTGTATATAAATGCTACAATGAGCAAAACAACAAGCACGATGACACCCGCAATAAGCCATCTCTTTTTCCTTCTTTTCTTCTTATCCATAGATATAACCTCGCACATTAATTGGTGATTTTCCCATACGATTTCTTTTACTTTATAGTGACTATAGTTCCATAGCCTACTCTTGCCACTTCAATGCCTCCAAGGCTATACGTTCCACCTGGACGATTTGTATTTTCTCCAATATTTAAATACTATCTTATTGATTCATAAACTTAAATAAAAATGCTATCAGCCCTTTCGCTTCTTTTACTGCGTCAAGCCTCTCCATAGTTTTTTTATCAAAATGAATATTTCCTACAGCAATATTCTGCTCAAGATGGCTGATTGAAGTTGTACCCGGTATGATTAGGGCGTTTTTAGAATGCTGCAATAACCAAGCTAAACCAACCTGTGCAGGTGAAATACTAAGCTCTTTTGCGACCTCTTGCACCACGGAATCGTCGGTAACCTTTGTTGCGCCGGGCAGCCCCCCACCGAGAGGGAAAAATGGAACCCATGCAATTCCTTCCTTATTGCATAATTCAAGAATAGGTTCCTGACTTCGATAAGTAAGATTATAATGATTTTGTACACAGACAATTCCGGCTGGTACTGCCTTTTTAAGTTCTTCAAGACTCACTGAGCTTAAGCCGATTGAACTAATTAGCCCTTCATTCCTCATAGCGACCAACTCTGACATTTGATCATCAAAATTAACCTTTTGACTTGGTTTCAAAGGGAATGTCCCCGGTGCTATGCGTCTAAAATTTACAATATCCAGATGATCGGTTTTCAAGCTCTTGAGATTATCCTGTATGTGCTGACGTAATTCTTCCGGACGCTGAGCAGGAAGCATCGGCATAGGGCCTCTTTTGGTCGGTTTTGCACCAACCTTTGTTACAAATACTACATCCTTCTCTGTGCCCAATTCTTCTGCAAGGTAACGATTAGCAATGCCGTTTCCATAGAAATCTGCTGTATCAAAATGATTCACACCCAAATTATAAGCTTTTCTTAGAACAGCCTTTGCATCGGCTGCTTCCTTTACTTTTGGAAGCTGCATAGTTCCATAGCCTACTCTTGCTACTTCAATTCCTCCAAGATTATAAGTTCCACCTGGACGATTTGTCTTTCTATTTAAAGTTGACATATTTTTTCTCCTTAATTTATAGTGTTCATTTTATACAGTATAAACTATTTTGTATTTTTTAATGCAGGAAATTACACCTGCATTAGTCACTTTTATTATATGCTTCTTTCATGTTCTGAACCATCTTTTGCGTAAGTTTTACAAATTCCTTTGTATCCGCTTCTCCCATGCTTTCAAACGATTTTACCATGATATGATAACCGCTCATCAGCTCCTTTATAATATGTTCTCTCCCTGCATCTGTGATCGTTACTAAAATGTTCCTCCTATTTTCTTTATCGATTTCACGGGATATTTCTCCCTTTTTTTCAAGAGATTTTAATATAGCTGAAATTCTTCCTTTGCTGCTATTCATGATTATACTTAATTCAGAAGGAGAAATAGGCACATCGCTTCTTAACAAAACCTTTAAAACAAAATTTTCACCTTTCATGATGCGCATCATTTTCTCTAAAACACTATACTGATCTCCAACAACGATTTGTTCAAAAGCTATAATTGCGTCATTAATGTAAGGTTGTAGATCTTCATTTATTGGAAATTCCATAGAAGCACCTCTTTCGATTTACACTGCTGAAAGTATACAGTATAAACTATTTTTTATCAAGAGCGTTCTGCATATTTCTAAATATTTTCATTTAACCAACACAGGATATTCTCACTTTTAAAATTATTCAATTATGCGGAGTTTCTATGTGACTATAATCTGTGTCATAACTTTGTCGGCGGCCGTTTTAATGTTTAACGTCGCCATGCCATCAAATACAGTCTGTTTCGGATTTATCTGTACAAGCTTTGTGTTCCTATTTAAGTGATTAAAGTACACACTACCATACATCCCTTTTGATCCAATAACTATCACCAAATCAGCTGCCATAAGCCACTGCCTTGCCTGCTGTGCTGCTGGCTGATAAATTCCCACATGACTTCGCACGGGAAATGAAGAGAGAACCCCACCACACTGGGTACATTTGGGCACATTTCCTTTATTCCACAGGGATACATCAATATATTCTTTCCCGCATTTTAAGCACTCGTTGATACGAAAGCTCCCTTGAATTTCAGCCACATTTTGATTACCTGCAACCGTGTGCATACAGTCAATATTCGTTGTGATGATGCCCCTTAACTTGCCCATTTGCTCAAGTTCAGCAAGTTTTTTATGAGAAATTTTCGGACCATCAATAAAGGTTGCGTCCAAAAAGCCCTTTCTTACAATTTTGTAATAGTGCTTTTGAGATGTTTTCAAAATTGTTTCTGACATCATCTGAAATGTAGATGCAAAGTTAAGATGCTCCATGTCGTTGATTCCTGCTGATACAGAGATACCAGCACCTGTAATAGCCACAATACTATTGCTTGCATCAATCAATTGCTGGAGTCTGTTAATTTGCTCCTTTATTACGACCATTCAAAATTTTCCTTCCCTGCACCTACTTCAAAGTGGTACTTGCCAATACCAAGGTCAATACCTGCAAAATGTCCGCTGTCACAAGTGAGCGATACCTGATTGCCATCTCCACGAACTTTAAAAGCTTGCTTATTTAGCGCAGTAGGTGCAAGAAGCAGTGCCTCCACACCGTTTTTAAACCATTCGGGCGTAGTGCCGTTATATTCGCTTATTTCCGTTGGTTCTTTGGATTTATGGGAAACACCCACAGTTGCTCCATAACCAACCACAATAATACCATTTACCCTTACAGAAGAAGCACTCAGATTCTTTTCTGCACCTTTTTTATTGAACATACCACCGACCCACCAAGTGTTTAGTCCCAAGGCCTGTGCATAGATAATCAAATCTGCACCGCAGTACCCAAGTTTCTCATCAAGGCCGGGGCTGTCAGCTCCTGCAAGCACAAAATAGTTGTTTACTCCTCTTGCAAGGAGCAGCTTCGCCATTCCACCCAGACCATCAGAATTACCTGTTACCAGTGTAAGATTTAATCCGTGAGTTCGATTTTTCTCTACAATTCGCTCATTTAATAGGGTCACAATCTCTGTTGGAATTGCCTTATCTGTATATTTGCGTACCATATGCCTTGCACTCATTGCTTCTTTCATTGTCATCATAAATTTCACTCCTTACTATTTGAGCGAATAACTCGCTCTGTCATCCTATTGATTTGGTCTTCGAATTTTTGCATTGCTCCTGCTGACAAGCCGATATCGCAAACAGCGAGCCACTTTTCCTGTATCTGCTCAATTTGCGATTTATATTCATAGGCTTTATCTGTCAAACAAACGGATTTTGCCCTGCGGTCAGATATATCTTCAATCCTCTTTACAATGCCTTTTTTCTCCATAGCTTGCATAGTTCGAGCAACTGCCGCCTTATCAATACAAAACTCACTTGCAAGCGTATCTTGTGATATGCCATCTTTTTCGTACAAAAATCCCAAATACATAAGTTCCTGTGCATTAAGTTCTGAGTTTTCTAACTCGTGGTTCAAGAATGCGTTAAATTGCCGATATAAAATACTTATGTTTTTTCCAACTGAGTTCATCATCTACCTCCAAATAGTTGTTCTGTCAACTATTATACAATACATTAGTTGTCTCGTCAACTAGTTTCAAATAACAAGTATCTAAAATCTGATGAAATTTCCTTATTAAGGATACAAGCAAATTTCTTCGACTGTTATCATCTTGTCAAGAGAAATATGTATTTGCACTTTTCAATTTTTCCTCGGAAGAGGTTCAAAATTTAATTTTGAGGGTTCAAATCCATCAAGAGGGAGTTCAAATTTGAATCTACTATTTTGCGCAATCTTTTCATGACAAAAGAATAAAGGCTTTTGAGGAGGGTTCGCATTTTCAAATTGTATCATTCCAACAATTTTCATTTCTAATAGTATTAGCGGAACAAATATGAATTGGCCGTTTTAGTATAAGACAAGTCTAGTGCTATAGATATGTTCCCAAACACTGGCAACTCTCAAATACAGCGGTCGATATGTTCCCCTCTATTTTCAAACCTTGAGTTGACTATATTTCACAGCCATAGATATGTTTTCCCAGAACGCAAAAATGAGGTGCCAGCGTTTTATCGCCAGCACCTCATTTTTGCGTTCAATCTTCAATCCCTTTATTTATCAGACTTTCAGCCCTCTTCCCGTGACATCAAAACTACCGTCTCAACATGCGTTGTCTGCGGGAATAAATCAACCGGCTGTACTTGTTTCGTTTCATATCCTTGTTCTGCGAACAAAGCCAAATCACGGGCCAATGTTGCTGGATTACATGAGATATAGACAATCCGTTCTGGACCAACCGCTGCAGTGGTTTCGATGAATGACGCATCCAATCCTTTACGTGGTGGATCGACGAAGACTACAGTTGGCTGAATACCTTCGCGTAACCATTGCGGCATGATTTTTTCGGCTTTGCCGACGAAATAATGGACATTGTCAACGCCGTTGCGTTTGGCATTGGCTTTGGCGTCGTTGACGGCTTCAGGGATCACTTCCATCCCTAAGACTTCACTGACTTGGTCCGCTAAACTAATACCGATCGTGCCGATTCCTGCATAGGCATCGACAACGATATCTTCTGGTTTCAATTGCGCCATTTCAAAGGCTTTTTGATAGAGTATTTCGGTCATTTCAGTATTGACTTGATAAAATGATTTGGCTGAAATTTGGAATGTTTTGCCTAATAATTGGTCTTCGATCGTTTCTTTGCCATACAACACACGGCCAAACTCGCCTAAGATGACATTGGTTTTTTCTTCATTGATATTTTGGATAACAGATACCACTTCAGGAATTTCGTCATGAATCACTGTCGCGATTTCTTCTCCTTTGAAGAATTTAGGTTTTCTTGTTACCAAGACCACCATCATTTCACCTGAATGGTGTCCGCGACGTACAACGATGTGACGCAAGAATCCTTCATGGGCTTCTTCGTTGTAGGCTTTCACATTGAAGCGTTGCAAAATATTTCTGATTTTGATGATTGCTTGATCAATCTCAGGATCTTGGATATAGAAGTCTTCAATTGGTACCAACGTATGGCTGTTCTTCCGATAAAAACCAGTTGTCAATTCTCCATGGATTTTTTGGACTGGAATCTGCGCTTTGTTGCGGTAACCAAACGGTTGCTCCATGCCAATCGGCGGTAAAACCGGCACATCAAGCTTAGCGATTTTGGTCAAGACATTTTCTACTTGTTGTTGTTTGAACGCCAATTGTTTGTCATAGCTTAAATGGCTTAATGGCGCGATACCTGTACGTAATAAAGCCTCGTTCGGCAATTCTTGACGATCTGGGCTGGTCTCCAAAAACTTCATCACTTTCGCAAAGCCGAATTTGTTGCCGACTTTTAAAACTTTAGCGATGACTTTTTCTTTTGGCAATGTATTTTCAATAAATAATAAGTAGCCATCCACTTTTGCGATCCCATTTCCTTCATGGGAAAGATCGATGATCTCGACTTCAATTTCCTGATTCTTTTCTACTGGATAATTTTTCATTGTTATCTCCTTTAAGTTTGCTCTCTTCATTGTAAAAAGGTCCTGAAGAAATTGCAAGGGTTGTTTCTGCGACTGCCGTAAAAAAAGCCAGAGCATAACGCTCTGACTTTAGCGGACTGATTGATCAGCCTATTTTTTCTTTTTCTGTGATTTTTCACGTTCGCTCTTGTTCAAGATTTGTTTTCTTAAACGAATGCTTTCAGGTGTTACTTCACAGTACTCATCTTCATTCAAGAATTCCAATGATTCTTCAAGTGAAAGGATTCTTGGTTTCTTGATCACTGACGTTTGGTCTTTGTTTGCTGAACGCACGTTGGTCATTTGTTTTGCTTTGGTAATATTGACTGTTAAGTCATTATCACGAGAGTTTTCACCGATGATCATGCCTTCATAAACATCTGTACCTGGTTCAACAAAGACAGTTCCACGTTCTTCGATACTCATGATTGAGTACGTAGTTGCTTTACCTGTATCGATCGATACTAGCGCACCATGATGGCGGCCGCCGATTTGTCCTTGGATCATTGGCAAGTATTGGTCAAATGTGTGGTGCATGATGCCGTATCCGCGTGTCATAGATAAGAACTCAGTCGTATACCCAATCAAGCCACGTGCTGGTGCTAAGAAGATGATCCGTACTTGGCCATTGCCAGTGTTGATCATATCTTGCATTTCTGCTTTACGTAAACCTAATGATTCAATGACTGAACCCATGTATTCTTCAGGGGTATCGATTTGTACGCGCTCAAATGGTTCGCATTTGACGCCATCGATTTCTCTTTCGATTACTTCAGGACGAGATACTTGCAATTCGAACCCTTCGCGACGCATGTTTTCGATCAAGATCGACAAATGCAATTCACCACGGCCAGAAACAGTCCATGCATCTGGTCCGATTGGATCAACACGCAATGATACGTCTGTTTGCAATTGTGCCATTAAGCGTTCTTCGATTTTACGTGCTGTGACGAATTTACCTTCACGACCCGCAAATGGCGAATTGTTTACGATAAAAGTCATTTGCAATGTTGGTTCATCAATGTGCAAGACTGGCAATGAATCTTGTTGATCGATTGGTGTAACTGTTTCACCAACGAAGATATCTTCCATACCAGATACTGCAATCAAGTCACCGGCTTTGGCTTCTTGGATTTCTAAACGTTTCAAGCCGAAGAAACCAAACAATTTAGTGACACGGAATTTCTTGACTGTGCCATCTAATTTCATCAATGCCACTTGGTCACCGACTTTGATTTTGCCGCGGAAGACGCGACCGATACCGATACGGCCAACATAATCATTGTAATCAAGTAATGATACTTGGAATTGTAATGGTTCATCACTATTGTCTACTGGTGCTGGGATATGTTTGATAATTGTATCAAACAATGGCGCCATCGTTTTTTCTTGATCTGCAGGATCATCTGATTCACTTGATGTGCCGTTGATCGCTGAAGCATAGATCACTGGGAAATCCAATTGATCATCATCTGCGCCCAATTCAATAAACAATTCTAATACTTCATCAACCACGTGCTCAGGACGTGCTGAAGGTTTATCAATTTTATTGACAACCACGATCGGTACTAAATGTTGTTCTAAGGCTTTTTTCAATACGAAACGTGTTTGAGGCATCGTTCCTTCGTACGCATCAACAACCAATACTACACCATCAACCATTTTCATGATCCGCTCTACTTCGCCACCGAAGTCCGCGTGTCCAGGGGTATCCATGATGTTGACTTTCGTACCGTTGTATTCTACAGCTGTGTTCTTGGCTAAAATCGTGATACCGCGTTCTTTTTCGATCGCGTTTGAATCCATCGCACGTTCTTGTAATTGCGTATGGCTATCCAATGTTTGTGATTGTTTCAATAATTCATCAACTAATGTTGTTTTTCCGTGGTCAACGTGGGCAATAATGGCTACGTTACGGATATCATTTCTAAAGTTCAATCTATTTTGCTCCTTCTTTGTTGACATTGCACTCGACAAGCCATTATAACAGAATTTCTTTCTGAAATATAGTGTAAAGTTTTCATTTTTACAGAAAAAAACAGATATTTAGAAAATACCTGTTTTTACCCGCTATTTTGGCTTGATTCCAAAGCGATTTCCTCGTTTTTTGACGCATTAGGTATAGTCAATTATCGTTAAAAACTATTGCTTCATCAAAGTCATCAACTCATCAAACGCTTTGGGTGTTCCGCCTACGAATAATTCTCGGTCATTTAGGGACAACGGCTCGCCATTGATATTGGCCATCTTCATGCCTAGGGTTTCCAGTAAGACACCTCCTGGGGCATAATCCCATGGTGCCAAATGAGAAATATAGGCGGCTCTTTGTCCTTTGACCAATGCGATCAATTCCACACCAGCACATCCCGTCATGCGAATTCCCAATGAGCGATCGCTGACTTCGGTTTCATGGTGGCGATTATGGATCAACATCGGTGAGTTCAACCCGACCAGACCTTCTGATAAAGCAATGTTTTTTGGCGGATGGATTTCTTTGCCATTGTTGAACACACCGATCTCAGGTCCGCCCCACAAAAATTCATCTTTCATGACATTATACACAAAACCGAATCGACCTTGGCCTTCTTCATAAATCGCGATCATGATACAAAAGTTTTCTTTTTCTAAAACGAAGTTCATCGTGCCGTCGATTGGATCAATGATAAATACGCGGCCACTAAGATCTGCTAAGTGATCTAAGCCATTTTCTTCTCCCAAAATCTTGGCGTCAGGATCATAGGCTTTGATTTGATCGATCAGATAATCTTGGGTTGCTTTGTCCATTTCAGTTACCAGATCTTTGCGTCCAGATTTGGTTTCGACACGTAAATCTTCTTTAGTCAAACTTTCTTTGATCTGTTCGCCGGCGTCGATCATCCAACCATGTACTGCTTTGACGATATCTTGCATGCTTTTATCGATCCTTTCTTATGCTTTCATTTTTAATTTGCCAGTGGTTTCCTTTGCGGTTTTGACCGTTTGATACAAGGAATAACCGGAAAGTGATTCAAATTCTCGTCCCAATCGCCGTTCTTCCCCAATACTCGGAACCACTTTTTTGAAGGCTTGATAACTGCTCAAAAAATCGGTGGCCGGAAGACCTTTTTCGTACGCTTGTTCCAATTGATCCCATAATTTCATTACTACGACCATTTCTTCTGTGTTCCAATCCAAATCAAGCGGATATTGATACTCTCGCATAGTGTTCACCTCTGTTTTTCTTTCCCTTTTAGTGTACCATAAAACTGCGTCAAGACGAAAAAACTCTGGTTGGGCTTTTCATCGTTTCTTTTCTCTTCAATTTGTGCCAAAATAGAGTCAGTTTCAACAAGAAAGGTGCATACTATGAATGACCAAGAACGCAGGCATTTGAAAATGGAGCAAAACCGCCTCCAAAACGAAAAAAACAAAGCCGAAAAAGTCCTGCAACGGGTCACGAACCAGAACAATCGCCGACAAAGAGGGCCAGGTCGAAAACGTTAAGCAGGAAAAGCCCCTGGCAGATATGATGCCACGGCTTTTAAGCGGATATTTTGTTGTTTGTCTGTGCATTTGTTACACTTGAAGCATACAAAAAAAGGAGGAATATCTGTGCGTTTAGAAAACAAAAAAATCATTGCCTTAGTAGACAACGATTTTGAAGACTTAGAGTTGTGGTACCCTGTCCACCGCTTACGAGAAGAAGGCGCCCAAGTTGACTTGGTTGGTCAAGAAGCCCACAAAACTTATATTGGCAAATATGGCGTGCCAGCTGAATCTGCTTATGCATTCTCTGATATCAAAGCCGCTGATTACGATGCGATCTTGGTACCGGGAGGCTGGGCACCAGATAAATTACGTCGCTTTCCAGAAGTGATTTCATTTGTCCAAGAAATGGATAAAGACCAAAAAATCATCGGTCAGATCTGTCATGCTGGCTGGGTCTTGATCTCTGCCAATATTTTACAAGGCAAAACGGTCACCAGCACGCCAGGGATCAAAGATGATATGACCAACGCAGGTGCAACATGGGTCGATACCCCCGCCGTTACTGACGGCCACATCGTATCCAGCCGCCGTCCACCTGATCTACCAGATTATATGCGTGAGTTTATTGCTGTATTAGAGAAAAAATAAGAAAAAAACCGCTGAAGCCAGCGGTTTTTTTTGATATGACAAAGTCCCAAGTAATCAATGCATATTTTTTATCGCATGCGATAATCAAGATTCTTGTTCGAGTATTGTGTCGTCTATTCTGTAAATTTTGTTTGCAATTGATTTTATCCTATCATCATGGGTAGCGATAATAATTAATTTTTTTGCTTTTTTAAGTGACTCAAATAAATCTATAATCAACAGAAAATTTTCTTCATCCAAATTAGTTGTCGGTTCATCTGCAAGAATAATCGCTGGATCTAAGATCAAGCTTCGTGCTATCGCCGTTCTTTGTTTTTGACCACCGGAAATGTGTTTAACCTTCTTGTATATAATATCGAATAACCCAAAATCTTTTGCTAATAAAATGGCTTTATCTTGAATGTCTTTCTTTTCAAACTTCTTGTTGTACATTGAAGGTAATAAGATATTCTCTAGGACTGAATACTCTTCAATCAAAGCGTAATCTTGAACAATATACCCTATCTTCGCATTTCTAAATTGGCTCATATATTGATCATCATACACATCAAGCTTTACTTTATTGACAAAATAGTTACCAGAATCATAGACTTGAATACCTGAAATTATGTTTAATAAAGTCGACTTTCCAGAACCAGATTTACCTGTCAATAGTGTAATTTCTCCTTCTTTTGCATGTAAGTTTGCATTGATCAATACATTCTTTTTATTATAGGATTTTGTCACTCCCTCTAATCTAATCATTGTGTACACCCTTTACCAATCTTCTATCTATTATATATTTTGAACAAAAACAAACAATCACGTTCAGCAAAGTCAAATATAGGTAATCTTCTATGATAAACTTAAATCCAGTATTTTGAATAAAAACTAAAAATACGACAGCGGATAAAATAATAGGTATAGCAAATAAACATTCAAAATTTTTTCTTATTTTTGAATGTGTAAGTCCGATAATCCTTAACAGTTTAATTTCTTGAGCAAAAATTTCTAAGCTTGAAATAATGATCAAATAAACACTAAACAAGCCAAAAGCCAATAGTATCATAGAGATGCTTAAGCCAAACAAAAAGTTAACGAAATAATAAGTAAATTCGTTTCTATGCCTTTCCGATATTGATTGTAAAGATAAATCTTCTCTCAATGAACCCGCTTCCGCCTCAAACCTAGTAATAATTTCCAAACTAGGTTCTAATAAAATCAAATCATTCATAAACGCAATGTCTACATACTTGTCAATAACATTGCGCTCAATATCGGAAGAATTTATAGCTGCGATGAGAGTAAAATTATCATCTCCATTAAGATAGTGTTCTTTGCCGACATACAAATAGTGCTGAAATGTAAGTAAAAAGGATGCGATATCTGCTCTTTCCCAATCTCCTAAATCAGTAATAGCGCCATCCCTGTCAGCTTCAGGAATATAATTGAGCAGATAGACATTATTCTCAGATAAACGCTCTAATCTATTAATGACAGGTCTTGCTCTAATGAATTGAGTTGTTTCATTCCAAAGAAATAGATTCATAAAAAAACATGACAAACACATAATGAAAAATAAATAAAATCTTTTCTTGAAAATCAACAAGTTGATTCTTTTCATAAAATCCTCCCAACCATCACTCTCATGATTATTGATTTTAAGAAGAATAAGATTATGACTACAAAGATCAAATAATAGTTAAATGCATATTGTTTATTAAAAATATAACTAAAGCCACTGACAATAACTATACTGGCACTTAATGACAAACCCTCAATCAGATAAAAATGATAGGTTATTTGTTTTCTTGACATGCCAACTAAATATCTGACCTGCAGTACTTTTTTATTTGCTAATATTGCTAAAGAAGAAATACTGCTATTTATTGTAAATAAGAAAATAATCGTTAATAATAGTTCCCTTTTTTCACTTATTAAAACAAATATAGCAATAAGCGTGACCGTTAACAGATTCAATAAAACAATATTTAATACTTGAAATTTATTCATCTTTCTCCCTTATTTACATAGATAAAAAGCGCAATTTTTCACAAAAAAATACGCTTACATTTTTAAAAACTTTAATACCAAGTTGTTTTTGCGGCAACAGGATTTAAAGAATCCCAAATTGTGCTAGTATCCGTTATACTCGACTCAGTTCTCCAAGAATCTAAATAAGCATAAGCTCCTCCTAAATAGGCTCCACTTCAATAATAAGTAATTCGCGCGCTGATCCCTTTTTTTGTATAAGCAGATTCTTTGTATTATAACTGGATTTTCTCTTCATTTTTTACCCAAGCAGCCTTATAGCTATTGTACTATTGTGAGTCAAAAACCTTAGCCTAACGAGTAAACAAAAGTAAAAATCCTAACTTCTATTGTTCCATATTGATTCCATTCAAAATTTCCACACTTATATTGTATCAAAAAGCAAAAATCTGACAAGAGAACTGTCAGAATTTTGAGAAAATACGAATCAACATAGTTATATCTACTAATGTCTGTTATCCCATACTACAAAAAAAGTTGGAAAATGTTTAATTTCCAACTTTTATCGGCAACTTCAACAAGCCGAAATAAACTAAAACAGCCCCGATCATTGCAAAGATCGTTCCACAGACAAGCATGATCCAAACACCAAATGCTTGTACCAAAAAGCCGCCTAAGATATTCCCAAGCACACCGCCGATAGTCGTTGCGATAATGATCAATGTCTGACCAAAAACACGGTCTTCATTGGCTAAGACTTGATTGAATAGATAAGCTGATGCTGGAATAAACAAAGCAAAACTCAGCCCTTGCATGATGTGGCTCATTTCCATAAAGACGATCGATCCAGCGAGCAACATCAGGAACCCGCGAACCCCGAAGGCAATACTGGAGAAAAGCAGCCAAAACTGACTATTTTTCCGTTGAACTAGGCGCTCGAACATCATCATCCCTGGCAACTCACACAAGCCGGCAATCATCAAAGCAATCCCTACTTCTTTACTGCCACCGCCGATATGCCCAAATATTTGTGCCAAGAAACTATTGATCATGGTATGGAAGCTAAACAAGAAACTAAAGCCAATGAATAAAAAGAGTAAGAAAGGATATTTCTTCAGCAGATGTTGGGAATGCTGGCTGACTTCTGTTGACATGGTGTGCGGGTCTTCTGTTAATGCCGGCATCAGCAACAAAATGCCAAAGAAAAGCACCCCTTCAACAATCGTGATCAATGGCAATATCTCTGCAGAATAACTAGCCAATAGTTGACCAATCACAAATGAAGTCGCTGCATACCCCAATGAACCGCCAGCTCTTGAAAAACCAAAATTCAAAGATGCACCGGTATTGATATAAGCAAACGCCAAGGCATTGACAAAAGACTGCATGGATACCAAGATGATCCCACCAACAATATAGCTGCTGATCGCCACTGATGGAAACACTACACCTAAACTTAAAATAAGCAGCATCGATCCCGTCATTATTTTCAAGACCCGTACCAAAGACCAACGAAACTTTTTGATGATCACTTGACTAATCAGTGGCTGCACGATCGCTGATAGAATATTAACCAATGCCAACATCCCACCGATCTTGGCTGGATCGATCCCAAAATCGATCAAAAACAATGTTGCAAAACCATAGATAGAACAAAACATCATCCAATACAGACATTGGATACTCGTATAATAAAATCGCAATGAACCTTTTGCATGTGTGCGCATACATTTCCCACCTTATCAGATAGTTGATCGTGATAACTATATCATATAACCATCCTTTCCGCTATGCTCCAATCATGCCCTCTGAACCGATCTCACCTGCTTTTAGCATGAAAAGAAGCAAACCACAACACATGGCTTGCTTCTTGCGAGATATGATTCATTTGCAGCACCTTGCTACTCCACTTGCGCCAAAGCTTGTGCCAAATCGGCAATCAAATCATCGACATGTTCTAGTCCCACCGAGAGCCGAATCGTTTCCGGGCGAATTTTTGCAGCCAGCAACTCCGCCTCGCTCAATTGCAAATGGGTCGTGGATGCTGGGTGAATGATCAACGATTTGGCATCTCCCACATTGGCCAATAACGAAAATAGTTGCGTATCGCTGCAAAACTTCTTACTGGCTGCACCCCCTGCTTTTAAGCCAAATGAAAAGACCGCACTGGTTCCTTTAGGAAAATACTGTTGTGCCCGCGCAAAATAATTGCTGCTTGGCAACGTTGGATAATGGACCCAAGATACTTGCGGTTGCGCTTCAAGAAACGCAGCGACAGCTTGGGCATTCGCTACATGACGCTCCATCCGCAGCGAGAGTGTCTCGATACCCAATAATAAAGCCCAGGCATTGAAAGGCGAGATTGCCGCGCCAGTATCCCTTAACAAAATCGTTCGGGCTCTGGTAATATAAGCAGCTGCCCCTACTGCATCAGTCCAAGAAATGCCGTGATAACTGTCATCTGGTTCAACCAATCTTGGGAACTTGCCATTGGTCCAATCAAAGTTACCGCCATCGATGATCGCACCACCTAACGCTACACCATGACCGCCAATAAATTTCGTGGTTGAATAAACAACAATATCTGCACCATGTTCAAAGGGCCGAAACAAATAAGGGGTAGCAAAGGTATTGTCCACGATCACTGGAATCCCTGCTTCATGGGCAATCGCAGCAATTTCGTCAAAGTCAGCGATATCAATATCAGGATTCCCCAAAGATTCCAAAAAAACAGCTTTGGTGTTCTCTTGGATGGCTGCTTTGAGGGCCGAAAGATCTTCACTATCAACAAAACTAGTCGTGATACCAAAATCGGGCAGCGTGTGGGCAAATAAATGATACGTACCGCCATAAATCGTTGCTGCTGAGACAATATGATCCCCCGCTTTAGCAATATTTTGAATGGCATAGGTGATTGCTGCTGAACCAGAGGCAGTCGCCAGGGCGCCGATCCCACCTTCTAAAAGCGCCAACCGCTCCTCTAACACCGCTGTTGTGGGGTTGGTGATTCGTGTATAGATGTTCCCTGCTTCACTCAGACTGAAACGTGCTGCTGCTTGATCTGCATCATCAAACACGTAGGATGTGGTTTGATAAATTGGTACGGCACGACTGCCAGTTGCACTGTCTGGCTGTTGTCCACCATGTAATTGGATGGTTTCAAAGTGTTCTGTCATCATCATTCCTCCTGTAAATCTTTATGGTAGTCAAATAGTAGCTGAAGCGTAACACTGTCAGATTTTTCTGTCAATTATCGACCTATTCTACGGTGATCATGATTCCTGATCACCACTAGACCCATCGCTAAAAATAAACCGGTATCTATGAGAAAGACCTATCGCTAAAAATAGAGCGCTAACATATTAATTTACTTGAAATTTGTTTTTTTATTCACATGAAACCGTTTATTTTCAATTGACAGACGCAACGCTAATTGTTATAATTTGAAAAATCTAAAATTTCAAACAATTTAGTTATTGAAAGGAAGTTTTGTCCGATATGGAAGAAAAGATTTCAGTGAAAGAATATGTCTACAAAGTATCTTTAGGTGTTTCGAATGCCGTACTGGTTGCATTAGGGGTTGGTCTATTATTAGAAACGATTGGTCAATTAACTGGGCTTGCTACGATCGGTACGATAGGAACGATCTCAAAATTACTCTTAGCTCCCGCTTTTGGTGCAGGGATCGCTTATCAATTAAAAACAAATACATTAGTGATATTCACTTCTATGATCGCTGCTGCCATTGCCTCTGATGGTCTGTATTTTACCCAAGCCGCAGTTGATGCAACCACCATGACTGGGATCAGCGCTTCACAAGGCATCGGTGCTGTCGTATTGACTGGTGGTCAACCGATCAGTGCGGTAATGGCCGGACTTGTGGCTGCGTTGATTGGGAAATGGCTGACAGGCAAAACGCCATTGGATATGATTCTGGTTCCTCTGGGCAGTTTGTTTTTTGGCGGATTAGCAGGTGTCGGCTTTGCGTATGTCACAACACCAATGCTATTGGCCATTAGCGGCTTTATGGCACAATCGATCACGATTTCCCCTATCATCGGCTCAATCGTGATTGCTGTGGCCTGGAGCACCTTGCTCATGACCCCTGCTTCCTCTGTAGCGTTGGCGATTGCCTTACAATTGGATCCAGTGTCCTCCGCCGCAGCGTTGATTGGCTGTACTGCACAATTTGTCGGCTTTACGGTTATGTCGTTTCAAGAAAACAATTTAGGGGCCAATATTGCACAAGGATTGATCACACCGAAGGTCCAATTTGCCAATTTGACCAAAAATCCACAAATGGTGATCCCGCCTTTCCTATCGGCAGCAATCTGTGCCCCGCTAGCTACGACCGTCTTTCATTTTTCTACCAGCTATGAATTGGCAGGTTTAGGATTGAACTCACTGATTGCGCCTCTGAATTTATTTGCAACAGATCGTTCTGGCTTCATTGTCTATTGTCTGATTGGTGTTTTGCTGTCTGGAACATTAACTTATGTCTTTTACCGCGGTATGTTGGCATTAGGGAAAGCAACCAAAGGTAGCTTGACGATTGAATTGCAGTAATTGGCTCGTATACCTTCACTCTAAACTATTTTGTAAGATGGTGTCTAGCACTTCTAGCTAGACACTTTTTTAACTATAAAAAATGTCACATTAAGTGCTATATAGATAACTTTTGCACGCAGATATTCACTGATTCACAAAAATGTGCTGTCATGTGTGTGATTCGTCATATATAACCTTACATCTTCCACTACTTTTAATTCACTATTGTTCGAGCAATTTCTCTAAAGAATATCTCTTACAATATGAAATCAATGCTTGTTCACAAGAAATGATCACCAATGCTGATTGGAATCAAAATGATGCGCTTTTTTTTGAGCAGATACAATAATTTCTTCAGGATAGTTCATCACCTCTAATAGAGCAATTGCATTTCGAGAGGTTGCAGGACCATGCTGTAACTTGTAATCAAAAGTAATTCCTTCATCTAATATCTTTTCAGAAAAATGAATATTATGACAGATTCCCTCAAGAATGATCGGCAATTCGATGTCATGTGTGGCAATGAAAGCCAGACTACTATACCCATCAAGCCATTCAATTATACTGGAAGAAGCTGATATACGTTCAACTGTGTTGGTTCCTTTTAAGATTTCATCTACAAAACAGTAACATCGTTCACCTGTCGCTACCCTGTTTAAAAGCCTTTTGATTGATTTTATTTCTGCAACGAAATAACTATTTCCTTCAAATAAATTATCTGACACAGCCATAGAAGTCAGCACATGACCGGGTCGCACCGAAAAAGATTCAGCAAATACCGTTTGAATCGTTTGCGCTAATATACAATTAATGGCCACACTTTTTACATAAGTCGATTTTCCTGACGCATTGGAGCCTGTAACTAGTGTAATTTGTTCCCAATTGACGTCATTTTCAACAGGCTGTTTAAGTAATGGATGATACATTTTATTCCCATGAACTTCCACCGTATCAAAGGTTGGAATGGCTGTTTTGCTTTGAAAAGTTCTAAGATTTAAAATACAGCAAGCAATCTCGAGATTACCTAATAATTCCCATAGCGTAAGTAGATCTCCTCTTTGATGTCCCATTTTGTTGTATACGACATGAGCTGAAATAAATGGCATCATGAAGAGCATGGCGAACTTTACTGATCCTCTACTGATTTCATCATGCCAATTATTCCCAAAAGCTATACCAGTACTTAGGATAGATTCAAAAGGCAATACAAGATTTTTGATTTTTTTTTGCATTGGTAAAGGCTCTTGCGTTAATTTCTTTGCACATAAAACAATTTGTATAAGATAACGAACCTTTTCAAGTTCTGAATAATACTTTTGTTCATTCAAATAATAATACAGCGCGTTGATGGCCATCCCAGTAATCAATATTATATTGCCCATTGTGGCAAAAATAAACGATAAGAAAAAGCCAACTAATGGTATTGTGGCGAAAACTAGGTAAAATGATAGCGATTTCATCACAGGTGTATATTCACCAGCTAAATACGCTTGTGTACCATTGTCATTTTGCTTTCCTAATTTAGCAAAAGCATCTATCGTTCTTTCACGTACCTCTGGATTGCAATCAAAGAACTCTATCAAATCAGACAAATCTTTGTCTTGCTCAAAAGAATAACATCGAAATCGTCGATACAATGCTTCAGCACCTAAACTAGAATAAGTTGTGTTAATAGATGAAAACACAGTAGACATATCTAAATCATGCCATGTGATATCATCAATTTGACTATCAAAATTATGAGTAGACTTTCCGAGATGGTATGCTTTTTTTAGACTTTCTTCTTTATCGTAATCTGTAACCTTTGGCGGCTTTCCCCACCTTGCACGAATGGCTTCTTTTTGCATTTTTCCTGCTTTGTTTTTCCTGTAAAGATATTCAATCAAGATCAATATACTTGATCCTATTAAAACCAACCATATGACTGTTCGTAATGACATAAGTCCTCCTTTGTCGATCTATAATAAATCAATGAAAAGATATATTCGGATTTTTTATCTAAAAGAAATACTTTTTTTCATTATTGTGAACTTTTATAGATATAAATACATCATACTATTTCAAAAAGCAGATAACAATAATTTTTATTCCATTATACATACAAAAAAACCCGCTGACTTTTCAGTCAACGGGTCAAACGCGATTAGATATGGATTGGCATACCTAATGCCAATTCTGCTGCGTCCATCGTGATTTCACCCAATGATGGATGTGGATGGATCGTTAATGCGATATCTTCTGCGTTCATACCAGATTCAATGGCAAGTGCCAATTCTGATACCATGTCGCTTGCGCCTAAGCCAGCGATTTGTGCGCCGATGATCACATTGTCTTCAACAGTCGTTACAAGACGGATAAATCCTTCTGTTTTGCCTAATGATAAGGCACGACCATTCCCAGAGAATGGGAATTTGAAGGCTTTTGCTTCGATTCCAGCATCTTTTGCATCTTTGATCGTCATGCCGACAGATGCCAATTCTGGATCTGTAAAGGCAACAGCTGGCATTGCTTTGTAATCAACAGCTACTTTTTTGCCAGAAATTGCTTCAGCAGCAATTTTTGCTTCGTAGCTTGCTTTATGGGCAAGGGCTGCACCAGGAACGATATCGCCGATGGCATAAATATTTGAAACATTTGTGCGACCTTGTTTGTCGACATTGATCAATCCGCGTTCGCCTACTTCAACACCAGCTTGTTCTAAGCCCATGTCATCGGTATTTGGACGACGACCAACAGTCACCATCACATAATCTGCAGTCACTTCTTCTTCTTTGCCATCAACCGCATATTTAACAGTGACACTATCGCCATTGTCAACAGCTTCTTTCGCCATTGCATTCGTTACAACTGTCACGCCTTTTTTGGCAAAGTCTTCTTCAACTAATTTTACCATGTCTTTTTCATACGTAGGTAAAATTTGAGGAGAACCTTCAAGGATCGTTACTTCAGCACCTAAGTTCGCATAAGCAGCACCTAGTTCAGAACCGATCACACCGCCACCGATGACCACTAATTTCTTCGGTACTTCTTTTAGTGCCAGTCCGCCAGTCGAATCGATCACACGGCCGCCAAATTTAAAGCCTTTGATTTCGATTGGACGAGAACCTGTTGCGATGATTGCATTGTTGAAAGAATACGTTTGAGCTGAATCAGGATGGATGACACGTAATGTATGGTCATCAACGAAGAATGCTTCTCCTTCAATGCTTTCAACTTTGTGTTTTTTCAATAGAAAACCAACGCCAGTCGTCAATGTTTTCACAACTTTGTTGTCTTTCCATTCTTGCGTTTTGGTGAAATCTAATGTGACATTCTCAGTGTTTACACCAAACATGGTTGAATCTAACGATTCTTGGTAATGATGACCAGCAGCGATCAACGCTTTTGAAGGAATACAACCGACATTCAAACAAACGCCGCCAATATATTCTCTTTCAATGATTGCCACTTTTTGGCCCATTTCAGCAGCGCGGATGGCAGCTACATAGCCGCCAGGTCCCGCACCGATTACAACTGTATCTAATTCAACAGCAAAATCTCCTACTACCATTTGTAAATCATCCTTCCATCATTAATAGCTCAGGATCAGCTAATAGACGTTTGATATTATTCATTGCTTGTTGGGCTGTCGCACCATCAACGATACGGTGGTCGAAGCTTAGTGATAATTTCATCACACGACCTACAACGATTTCACCTTCAGCATTGACGATTGGTTGTTGCGCAATCGTACCAACACCCAAAATAGCCACTTCAGGGAAATTGATTACTGGTGTGAACCAGCCGCCGCCTACAGAACCAATGTTGCTGATCGTGATCGTGCCGTTACGCATATCATCAGCAGCAAGTTTGCCATCATGGGCAAGTTTTGCTTTTTCGTTGATTTCGTCAGCGATCGCGAACATGCCTTTACGGTCTGCATCTTTGACGTTTGGTACATACAATCCATGATCTGTATCTGTTGCGATACCGATATTATAGTAGTTTTTGTACACAATTTCTTGTTTTGCATCATCAATAGACGCATTCAAGATAGGGAATTTCTTCACTGTTGCAGTCAAAGCTTTCACAACATATGGTAAGAAAGTTAATTTTGTGCCATTGGCAGCAGCAACTTCTTTGAACTTCTTACGGTTATCCCAAAGATTGGTTACTTCAACTTCATCATGCAATGTCACATGTGGTGCAGTATGTTTGCTGTTGACCATTGCTTTAGCGATTGCTTTACGTGTAGGTGTTAACGCAACACGTTCTTCTAAATCACCTAAATTAGACTTGAAGGCTTTTGCAGGTGCCGCAGGTTTGCTTTCAGGTGCCGCAGGTGCTTTCGCTTCTTCTTTTGCTGGCGCTGCAGCAGCTGCTGGAGCAGATGATCCGCCACCTGATAAGAAGTTTTCGATATCTTCTTTTGTGACACGTCCGCCTTTGCCGCTTGCAGAGACTTGAGAAATGTCTACATCTTTTTCACGGGCAAATTGACGTACTGAAGGCATTGCCAAGACACGTTTGTTTGGATCTGCTGCTTCTACAACACTTGCTGATCCAGATGTTTCAACTTTTTCTTTTGGTGCTTCTGCAGCTGTTGAAGTGCTAGATGATGCCGCTGGTTCATTGTGACCAGGTGCATCGATTTCGACCAATACATCACCTACATTGGCAACTGTACCTTCTGCAACTACGATCGTTTTCACCGTACCAGTTACTGGAGATGGAATTTCTTCCACTGATTTGTCGTTTTGAACTTCTAATAAAGTATCATCTTCGTTGATGGTATCTCCTGCTTTAACGAACCATTTCACGATTTCGCCTTCAGCAATCCCTTCACCGATATCTGGTAATTTGAATTGGAAGACACCAGAGCCTTCAGATGAACCTGAAGCAGCCTCAGATGTTGTTTCTGTCGTTGGTTCAGCAGCTGGTTTTGCTGGTGTTTGTGATTCAGCAGCCACGCCTGCATCGCCTTCGTTGTCTTCGTGTCCAGGTGCATCGATTTCAACCAGTACATCACCTACATTGGCAACTGTACCTTCTGGAACAACGATGCTTTTGACAGTTCCTGTCACTGGAGATGGAATTTCTTCCACTGATTTATCATTTTGAACTTCTAGTAAGGTATCATCTTCATTGATGGTATCCCCTGCTTTGACGAACCATTTGACGATTTCGCCTTCTGCAATTCCTTCACCGATATCCGGTAATTTAAATTGAAATGCCATTGTCTATTCTTCCCTTCTTAACTATTAAAAGTTCACGATTTCTTTCACTTTGTCTTCGATATCTTTTGCATTTGGCAACCAAATGTTTTCAGCTTGACCGAATGGGAAAATAGTATCTGGTGCAGATACGCGTCCGATTGGTGCTTCAAGTGATAGAACCGCACGTTCAGAAATTTCAGAAACGACTTGTGCCGCTACACCTGCTTGTTTTTGCGCTTCTTGCACAACGACCACACGACCAGTTTTTTCTACTGATTTGATGATTGTTTCTACATCAAGTGGCGCCACTGTACGCAAGTCGATAATTTCAGCATTGATGTTTTCTTTAGCTAAGTTATCTGCTGCTTTGATTGCTTCACGAACCATAGCACCGTAAGTGATGATTGATACATCAGAACCTTCACGGGTCACTGCTGCTTTATCCAAAGGCACTTCGTATGCTTCTTCTGGCACTTCTTCACGGAATGAACGGTACAATTTCATGTGCTCTAAAAAGACAACTGGGTCATTGCTGCGGATCGCTGCAATCAATAATCCTTTCGCATCGTATGGATTTGAAGGGATTACGACACGGATACCAGGAGATTGCGCAATCAAACCTTCTAAGTTGTCTGAGTGCAATTCTGGTGTATGCACGCCACCACCAAATGGTGAGCGGATCGTGATTGGCAGATTACGTGTACCACCCATACGGTAACGTGTACGTGCCATTTGTCCAACGATTTCATCAAATGTTTCAAAAACGAAACCAAAGAATTGGATTTCAGGAACTGGACGGAAGCCTTCTAATGCTAAACCAAAAGCCAAACCGCCAATACCAGATTCAGCAAGCGGAGTATCAAATACACGGTCTTCGCCAAATTTTTCTTGTAAACCTTCTGTTGCACGGAATACACCGCCGTTTTTACCGACGTCTTCACCAAAGACTAAAATCTCTTTGTCATTTTCCATTTCAACAGCTAAGGCATCTGTAATTGCTTGGATCATTGTTTTTTGTGCCATGACTATTTCGACTCCTTCGCTTCATAAGTTGCAATTTGTTCTTTAATGTTTTGAGGTTGTACTTCAAACATGTTTTTCAAGAAATCTGACACTTTTTGCTTAGGTACACGGTCAGCTTCAGCAATTGCTGATTTGATTTCTTCTTTTGTTTGTTCAATGATTTGTTCTTCTTTTTCTTCAGACCATAACCCTTTTTCAGTTAGGTATTTACGGAAACGTACCAATGGATCTTTTTCTTGCCATTCAGTATCCATTTCTTTCGTACGGTAACGGGTTGGATCATCACCTGATAATGTATGTGCGCCATAACGGTAAGTCAATGTTTCAATCAAAACAGGACCATTGCCGTTCGCTGCCCATTCACGTGCTGCTTTTGATACATAGTAAACTGCCAATGGATCCATACCATCTACTTGGATACCAGGAATACCCGCTGCAGCGGCTTTTTGTGCCAATGTTGGCGCAGCACTTTGTACTTCACGTGGTGTAGAGATCGCAAAACCATTGTTTTGGATGTAGAATACAGCGTTTGCATGGTAAGCACCCGCAAAGTTGATTGCTTCATAGAAGTCCCCTTGAGAAGAACCGCCATCACCAGTATATGTGAATACAACATTTTTCTTGTTGCGTTTTTTCAAGCCTAAAGCGACACCGGCTGCTTGCACGTATTGTGCACCGATGATGATTTGTGGTGGCAACGCTTTAAGATCTTCAGGATACAAGTTACCTGCGACATGTCCACGAGACCATAAGAAAGCTTCTTTCAATGGTAGTCCGTGTTGGATCAATTGAGGAACGTCACGATAACCTGGTAGTAATACGTCTTCTTTTTCAAAAGCAAATTGACTTGCTAATTGGCTTGCTTCTTGACCAGCAGTTGGCGCGAAGAAACCTAGACGTCCTTGACGGTTTAACGCAGTTGAGCGTTGGTCCAATACACGTGACCATACCATTCGAGTCATCAATTCCACTAATTCGTCGTCACTTAGATCTGGTACTAAATCCGGGTTTACAATTTTTCCATCTTTATCCAAAGTTTGGTAAGTTGGAAAATCTGCATTGACTTGCTCCAAAATCGCTTGGAAATCAAGTGCTTTTTGTTTTTTTGCCATCTTGACACACTTTCCTCTCTGTTAAAAAAGTCATTTTCGTATGTAACAGGGTTTAAATCTGTACTATCGAAATTTCATTTACTCTTATAAATTATCATTTAACTTGGAAAATGACAAGTGAAAAGGGTATTTTTTTTAATAAAAGAATGCCTAGTATAGCAACTCTTAAGAAAAGATTAGTGAAATTTATCACATTTAAGGAATCGCTTTCTTGTAAATTTTCTAAGGAAATTCTTTTTTACGTTTAAGAATAGTACAGCAATCAGCGTTTACCCTAACAGCAGGTTTGCCTATTTCTCATTTGTAATTGTGAAGTAATTGACTTGTGTGATAGTCGATTTTTTGAATATGAGAAAAAAATAATACAGAATCAAGACAAAAAGAAACAGATCGCCGCTCCCCTTTTAATTGAAGGAAACGACGATCTGCTAGTTTAAATCCATTCTTGCGTCACGCGAATATAAATTCTTTTGGCCAACTCAACTGTTACTAAATAAGCAAGGTTGATGCCAATAAACCATGGCCAATAAGAAGAAGGCAACGTTGCGAAATCAAACACTGTATGCAAAGGTGTCAAGATGATCACGAAGCCTACAGCGATCGCCAACACACTAGATAATAAGACAGCTGGCGAAGCAATACTTTTGATAAAAGGCAGCTTGCGGGTTCTGATCATATGGACCACCAATGTTTGCGTCGTCAACCCGATCATAAACCACCCAGCTTGGAATAGGGCTTGTTCTTGAACTGTATTGGCTTGGAAAACATGCCACATCACCAAGAAAGTTGTGATATCAAAAATACTGCTGACTGGTCCGATGCCTACGGTAAACTTCAACAAACCTCTGACTTGCCATTTCACTGGTTTCGCTAATTCTTCTTGATCAACATTGTCCCAAGGGATCGTCAATTGCGCCATATCATAAACCAGATTTTGAACCAGCAATTGAATTGACAGCATTGGCAGAAACGGCAAGAAGGCACTGGCTACTAAAATTGAAAAGACATTACCAAAGTTTGAACTCAAGGTCATCTTGATATACTTCATCATATTGGTAAAGACTTTACGGCCTTCAATGACACCTTTATCTAAAACGTCCAAGCTTTTTTCCAATAGGATGATCGAACTAGCATCCTTTGTAATATCCGCGGCTGTATCAACTGAGATGCCCACATCAGCAGTACGCAAAGCTGGTGCATCGTTGATCCCATCCCCCATAAAACCAACCGTGTGTCCCGCTGCTTGGATCGTTTGGATGATGCGGGATTTTTGCATTGGATTGAGTTTCGCAAACAAATTGGTTGTGGCCGCTTTTTCAGCCAACTCTTCATCAGACAAGCGATCGATTTCAGTACCAAGCAAGTAACTGCCGGCTTCGATCCCAACATCTTTACAGACTTTTTGGGCAACGATCGCATTGTCGCCAGTCAGTACTTTGACATTGACACCATGACCATGAAGTGAGTCAATGGCAGTTTTGGCTGACTCTTTGGCTGGATCTAAGAAGCCCATAAAACCAATCATGATCATATCTTGTTCATCTGCCACGGAATAGACTGCATCAGCATGGGCATCTCTTTTGACCGCGACTGTCAAGACCCGCATGCCTTGTTTATTCAAGCGCAAATTGACTTGGCGCAGCTTTTCGCGAATGTCTTCGGTCAATTCCATGATTTGACCATCGATCTCAACATATTTGCAGACTTGTTCCATTTCTTCTGCTGCACCTTTTGTGACCATCAATTGGTGGCCATCTGCATTGACGACAACAGTTAAGCGGCGCCGAGAAAAGTCAAAGGGGATCTCATCGATCTTGGTCACTTCTTGGAATGGTTCCGCCAACTTGGCCTCTTGATAGTAATTCAAGACAGCAATATCCATCAAATTTTTCCAGCCAGTTTGATAGTAAGAATTTAAATATGTCATGTCCAGCACTTGCTGATCTTCTTGGCCGAATGGATTCAAATGTTGTACCAAAACGACCCGGTCTTCGGTGATCGTTCCTGTTTTGTCTGTACACAACACATCCATACTGCCCAGATTTTGGATCGAAGGCAATTCTTTGACAATGACTTTCTCTTTGGACAGTGACATGGCTCCTTTGGCTAAATTACTGGTGACGATCATTGGCAGCATTTCTGGCGTCAAGCCGACAGCTACTGCAATCGCGAAGAACAATGCTTCACTCCAATCACCTTTGGTAAACCCATTGATCAAAAGAACGATCGGGAATAAGATCATCACCATTCTCAACAACAATTTGCTGACTTTGGTCAGCCCATCTTCAAAAGCAGTCTTTCCGCGTTTCGTCGTGGCATTACGGGCAATATCACCAAAGAAAGTGCGTTGTCCCGTCTTCAAAATGATCGCTTTGCCTTGCCCACTCAACACATCGGTGCCCATAAAGACCAAGTCTTGCATATCCAACGCAGAAACATTGGTATCACTTTCTTTGATACCGGCATCGACAAATTTTTCAACCGGCATTGATTCGCCAGTTAATGAAGATTGATTGATAAATAAATCCTTGGTCCAGATCAAAATAGCATCGGCTGGTATCATATCTCCTGTTGCGAGTGTCACGATATCACCCGGAACCACTTCATCCATTGGAATTTCTCGGGTCACACCTGCCCGTGTCACAGAACAAGTATTCTCGATCAATTCTTTCAACGCTAAACTAGCTTTTTGCGAGCGGTATTCTTGGACGAATGTGATCGTCACACTTGCCAGGATCATGATACCCATCACGATCACCGCTTCGATATCTCCTGTCATAAAGGAAATCACCATCAACAAAGCCAACACCAACACAAATGGATCTTTAAATGCGCGCAAAATCATCAACCAGGCAGGTGTTGGTTTTTGGGCATCGACTTTGTTTGGTCCGTATTCTTCTAGTCGTTCTTGCGCATCTTTTTCAGACAACCCTTGGAAGGAAGTCCGCATTTCCATCAATAATTCACGTTCTGATAATTTTGCTAATAATTTCAATTCTTGGTCTTTTGATAATTTTTTCAACATACTCTTTTCCTCCTATAATTAGGAGTTGCTCGCGCCACCCCTAGTAATTCTTGGCGATGAACCTGGGTTCATCTGGGGACTGGGTGTATCCATATGAATCTTCCTTTCTGTTTGATAAGCAAGTCACTCTTGGATCACGCGCGTATGCAAAAAAATGCGCATGCTCCCAATAAGCATGCGCAAAAAACTCATGATCATTGTAGAGCTTTAGCACTATAGGGCGTAGATAGCGAATCGCTATCAGCTGCTTTGGGTTTAACCTTCACGATTAGACCTGTCCTACCAACTAAGTATCTCTCGATACTTTTGCGGCAGCAGCTTGTGTCCGTATAGGAGCCTCACCTAACAATTATTTCTTTCTATTGATACTATAAGCCAACATTTGGAGAAGGTCAACTGTTTTCAAATAAAAAATACGTTATTTTATATTCAGAACATTCAGAATAGCCATCACTTTTCAAAAACATTTGCTTATTTTCACTGTTGTTTCAGCTTGAGAAGTCAGTGACTGCCAAAGGTTTCGGCAAGAATCTCTACGATCCGCTGACTGGTTTGTCCATCGCCATATGGGTTCTCAGCATGCGCCATTTTTTGATAAGCGGCGTGATCATCCAACAAGCGTTTTGTTTCTATATATACACGCGCTTCTTTGGTGCCAATCAACTTCAAGGTTCCAGCTGCGACACCTTCTGGCCGTTCTGTCGTATCACGCAAAACCAACACCGGCACCCCCAAAGAAGGCGCTTCTTCTTGCACCCCTCCAGAGTCAGTCAAAATCAATGCGCTTTGATTGGCGACATTATGAAAGTCGATCACATCCAAGGGTTCTATCAAGGCAACGTTGTCTATGTTGCCTAATATCTCGCGGGCAATTTCCCGAACTTGCGGATTTTTATGCATTGGAAATACCACATGAATCTCAGGATACTCTGCTGCTATTCTTGCCAATGCCCGAAAAACTTGCGCCATTGGCTGCCCTAAATTTTCACGTCGATGCATGGTCAACAAGATTTGTTTCCCTTTGATACCAGACAATTCAGGGTGGCGATAATGGTCTTTGATCGTATAGTTCATCGCATCGATCGCCGTATTCCCCGTCACAAAAATCGTCTGCGGATCGCGGTTTTCTTTCAACAAGTTCAACTGACTTTCTTTTGTCGGCGCAAAATGCAGATCGGCTAGTACATCGATCAGTTGACGATTGGCTTCTTCTGGATAAGGGGATTGTTTGTTCCAAGTCCGCAAACCAGCTTCGACGTGTCCAACAGGGATCTGTTGATAAAAAGCCGCTGTGGCTGCTGCATAGGCTGTCGTGGTATCCCCGTGGACTAAGACGATATCCGGCCGCTCGTTTTGTAGAATGGGTTCAAGATCCAGCAATACTTTTGTCGTAATACCGGTCAAGGTTTGTCCCAATTTCATTATATCTAAATCATAATCTGCTTCGATCGCAAAGACACTTAACACTTGATCCAGCATTTCCCGATGCTGGGCTGTCACGGTCACGACCGATACAAAGCGGTCATCTGCTTGTAACGCTTTGACCAAAGGCGCCATTTTGATGGCTTCTGGTCTTGTACCAAATATGGACATTACTTTGATCGTCATCATTCACCTGCACTCTTTACAATAATTGTAATCATAGTTTACTCTATCTATTATAGCGAAGATTGATGCAAAACAAAATCTTTCCGCTGCAAAAAAAAGCAGCACTGTCTAAAAACAGCACTGCTTGCAGTGGTCACGCGTGAGCATTCAGCAACTGAACTGAATCAAATCGTGTCGCCATTGAAAATTGAGTTTTTCACGATCACGTAGTCGACTTTGCGGATCGCTTCTAAATCTTTCCCACCGGCATACGAAATCGATGATTGCAAATCTTGCTGCATTTCTACTAAAGTATCTTTCAAAGAACCTTTGTATTGGATCCAGATTTTTTTGCCTTCTACGTTTTTCTTCTCGCCTTTTTGGAATTCTGATGCAGAACCAAAGTATTCTTTCATGACTACGCCATTTTCCACCTTCGTTTCCCCAGGTGATTCTTCGTGGCCGGCGAACAGTGAGCCGATCATGACCATCGTCGCGCCGAATCGAACTGACTTCGCGATGTCACCATGCGTCCGAATCCCGCCATCGGCGATGATTGGTTTGCGGGCTGCTTTGGCACACCAGCGTAAAGCTGCCAACTGCCAACCACCAGTACCAAAACCAGTTTTGATTTTCGTGATACACACTTTTCCTGGTCCGATCCCAACTTTTGTTGCATCTGCTCCAGCATTTTCTAATTCTCGGACTGCTTCAGGTGTACCCACATTACCGGCAATCACAAATGCCTCTGGCAAATGTTTCTTGATATGTTGGATCATATTGATCACAGCATTTGAATGTCCGTGGGCGATATCGATCGTAATATAGTCAGGAACTAGGGCTTCTGCAGCCAAGTCTTCGACAAAGCGATATTCATTTTCTTTGACACCGACACTGATTGACGCAATCAATCCGCGACTCTTCATTTTTTTGATAAAAGGAATACGCGCTTCCTCATCAAAACGGTGCATAATGTAAAAATAGCCATTTTCAGCTAAAAATTCAGCAATCGTATCATCAATGATCGTTTGCATATTCGCAGGAACGACCGGCATTTTAAATGAATGCTTCCCTAGTGTCACAGTCGTGTCACATTCAGAACGACTATCCACAATGCATTTATTCGGGATCAATTGTATATCCTCGTAATCAAAAACTTTCATGTCAAACATAAAAATATCCTCCAAATCTTATTAAGAGTGAAGCAAGCGGTAAATGGCATCGCCTATTTTTAGCGCCCACAACAATTTAAACCACGGAACAATGAAATACAAGCATTATCAAAATATTTGTTTAAAAAAAGGGGTTAATGTTCGTTTTTTACGAACATTAACTCCTTAAATTAGTCGGATTTGTGATTGTATCTGAATTAAGGCAGAATATTGCCAGCGGCTTTATACACGTCATACCACTCTTCTCTTGTTAAAACGATCTCAGAAGCTTGCGCAATCTCTTCGATACGATGCGGTGTCATCGTACCGGCAATCACTTGAATGTTCGCAGGGTGACGCAAGATCCACGCCGAGGCGATCCCCGTTGGTGTCGTCTTGTATTTGTCTGCCAACACAACAAGTTTTTCGTTCAATTCAGGGAACTTATCGTTATCGATAAAGACACCTTCGAAGAAGCCATATTGGTAAGGTGACCACGCCTGGATCGTCATATCGTGCAAGCGGGAATATTCTAAGATTTCCCCATCGTGATCCACGCTGCCGCCATCTGTCATATTGACATGGATGCCTTGGTCGATCATACCGGTATGCATAATACCAAATTGTAATTGATTGGCCACCAATGGTTGCGACACATATTTTTTCAACAATTCAATTTGTCCTGGTTTTTGATTGCTGACACCAAAGTATTTGACTTTGCCATCTTTTTCAAGTTGATCAAACGCTGCCGCCACTTCTTCTGGTTCAAACAACGTATCTGGACGATGAAGCAATAATGCATCTAGATAATCCGTATTTAACCGTTTCAAACTGCCTTCAACAGATGATATGATATGTTCTTTTGAAAAATCGAACATTTTTCCAGGAACGATCCCACATTTGGATTGGATGAACAATGCTTCTCGTTTGGCATCTGTTTTAGCCAAAGTATCAGCAAAAATCGTTTCACAATCCCCGCCGCCATAAATATCGGCATGATCAAAGAACGTAATCTCGTTATCAATGGCTGTCGTTAATACTTTGACTGGATCTTTGGCTTGATTGATGCGCATCAGACCTAAAATCACACTAGAAACCTCAATATCTGTTGGACCAAATTTTATTTTTTTCACTAAGTGTTCCTCCTTTTTACCGTACATCTCATTTTAGCACATTCTTTTGAAAACGCTATACGGATTGTGCGAAAAGCGTCAAAAAAAACTGTCGATCCCAGGATCAACAGTTCTCTATTCATAGCCGCGGCTATGCTTCTCTAGCTAAGCGCAGTGCTTTGTCCCCGATATCTCTGCGATAAAACAATCCATCTAAAGACAACCCATCAATCACGCGATAGACTTCAGTTTGTGCACTAGCTAGGTCAGATGCTGTCACTTCCACCAGCATCACACGGCCACCGTTTGCAGTCAAAAGTCCATTTTGATCATCATCTGCCACACCCGCATAATAGAGTTGCGCAGTTTTCGGCGCCTTTGTCGGGACCACTGATCCTGTTTGATACGCTTCAGGATAGCCTTCAGCGGCAAGGACAACACCAATAGAGGCACGATCATTCCACACAATGTCTGGTTCTTGGTTTGCCAATAACGCACTAATGATCGCTGGCAATGAGCTGTCCAATCGATTCAAAACCACCTGCGTTTCAGGATCACCAAATCGGGCATTGAATTCAATCACTTTAGGACCTTCATCGGTCGCGATCAATCCTGCATACAGAATACCGACAAATGGCGTACCACGATCGATCATCCCTTGCGCTGCCGGGTGCAAGACTTCTCGGATTGCTTGGTCCACGATGTCTTGACTGATTTGCGGTACCGGAGAATACGCACCCATGCCGCCAGTGTTCGGACCTAAGTCATGGTCATAGGCGCGCTTATGATCTTGGGCAATGACCATCGGGTAGACCTTATTCTCATTGACAAAGGCCAGCAGTGAAAACTCTTCTCCTGCCAAAAAATCTTCAACCACCACTTTCGCACCACTGTCACCAAATCTATTTTGTTCCAGCATCGCTGTCACAGCATCAAGGGCTTCTTCAACTGTCATCGCTACAACGACCCCTTTACCAGCTGCCAATCCATCGGCCTTGATCACGATCGGCGCACCTTTTTCTGCAATATACGCTTTGGCCTCAAGACTATCAGTGAAGCTGCGGTAAGCAGCCGTCGGAATCTGATTCGTCTCCATGATTTCTTTGGCAAACGCCTTAGATCCTTCAATCATTGCCGCTTGTTTACTCGGACCAAATATTTGCAGGCCAGCCGCTTGAAAATCGTCGACAATGCCATTTAACAAGGGGACTTCAGGTCCGACAAAAGTCCAAGCAACTTGGTGCTCAATGGCAAATTCGATCAACAGCTGATGATCCGTTTCAGCAATGGCCACCAATTCGATACCATCTTGCTGCATCCCAGGATTGCCTGGGGCGCAGAAAACCCGCGTTACTTGCGGATCTGCTAGACATTTCTTGGCGATCGCATGTTCACGGCCGCCACTGCCGATAATCAATAATTTCATAAAGGTCCCTCACTTTTAATGTTTGAAATGACGGACGCCAGTGAAGACCATCGTGATACCATGTTTATCCGCCATTTCAATCGACGCTTGGTCTTTGATACTGCCGCCAGGTTGAATGATTGCTTTGATCCCATGTTCAGCTGCATAAGCAACACTATCGTCCATCGGGAAAAAGGCATCACTAGCTAAAACGGCACCTTCAATATTGCCGCTGGCTTCGGCTTGTTCGATCGCAATTTTCACAGAACCCACACGATTCATTTGGCCCGCACCGATCCCTACAGTTTGCTGTTGGTTTGCTAATACGATGGCATTCGATTTGACGTGTTTGACCGCTTTCCAAGCAAACGCCAGCGCCGCTGTTTCCTCGTCAGAAGGAACACGCTGCGTGACCACTTGCCAATCAGCCGCTGTTTCCATCTGATCATCTGGGTCTTGAACCAATAAGCCGCCTAAAACCGAAACGAACTCCGGTTCGTTGGTTGCTTCAGCAAATTCGACTGTCAACAAACGCAAGTTTTTCTTTTTCGCCAACAACGAAAAGGCATCGGCCGCAAAAGCTGGAGCGATCACGATTTCTAGAAAGATGCCTGAAAGTTGTTCGGCCGTAGCAAGATCAACTGGACGGTTCAACACAACGATGCCGCCAAAAATCGATACTGGGTCCGCCTCAAAGGCTTTTTGGAAAGCTGCGGCAATCGTATCTGCTGTGCCAATCCCACAAGGATTCATATGTTTTAGGACCACTGCCACCGGCGCTGTAAATTCTTGGGCGATCCGCAAAGCGGCATCCGCATCTTTGATATTGTTATAGGACAATTCTTTGCCATGAATTTGTTCAGCACTTGCGATGGAGTAGGGTACAGGCAGCGCTGATTGATAGAACAACGCACGTTGATGGCTATTTTCTCCGTAACGCAATGCTTGTTTTAATGTATATGTCTTGGTCAGTGTTTCTGGCTGTTCTTCCTGGACAGCACTTGTCAGATAGTCACCGATCAACGCATCATAAGCGGCTGTATGGCGAAAAACTTTGGCTGCTAAACGCTTGCGGGTCGTCAGAGTCGTTTCTCCGCTGGCCAACTCTTCTAACACAGTTGTATAATCCGCAGGATCAACGATCACGGTCACTGAGGCAAAGTTTTTGGCTGCTGATCGCAGCATGCTTGGGCCGCCAATATCGATATTCTCAATCGCATCCGCTTCCGTGACACCTTCTTTGCTGATCGTTTCTTTAAAGGGATACAAATTGACCACAACCAAATCGATTGGTTGGATATCATGCGCTGCCATTGCTTCCATGTGACTAGCTAAATCACGACGCCCCAATAGTCCCCCATGGATCAACGGATGCAGTGTTTTGACCCTACCATCCATCATTTCTGGAAAGCCAGTGACCTCTTCGATGCCAATCGTTGGCAGGTTGGCATCTTCTAACGCTGCTTTGGTGCCTCCTGTGGAAATGATATCAATATCCATGTCATGCAACGCCTGTGCAAAAGCGATGATTCCTTTTTTATCTGATACACTGATCAATGCTCTTTTTTTCAAGATACTACCCCTTTTCAGTCAATTTAGCCAATACAGCTGGATATAATCGATGTTCGATTTGGTGCATTTTTTCAGTTACGGTCGCTAACGTATCGTCTTCTGTGATCCGAATCATCTCCTGTGCGATGATCGGCCCGGTATCTATGCCGGCATCGACATAATGAACGGTAGCTCCTGTGATCTTGACGCCATAAGCAAAGGCATCCGCAAGCCCATTTTTCCCGGGAAAACTAGGCAACAACGATGGATGAATATTGATGATTTTCCCACGATACGCATCCAGCAGTGTTTGGCCGATAATACGCATATAACCCGCCAAGACGATCAACTCAATCTGTTGTTCCTGTAAAAGCGCTAAAATATGCGTCTCAAAAGCCACCTTTGACGCATAAGCTTTCGGATCAACAAATGCTTGCGGTACTGCGTCTGCAGCTGCTTTAGCTAATACAGGTGCCGCTTCACGGTCTGACAACACCAAGGCTAGTTCCACATGGGGCAGTTGTCCTTTTGCCGCAGCTGCTGCGATCGCGCGATAATTGGTGCCCGTCCCGGATGCGAAAACAGCGATTCTCATAGTGCTTCCTCGACCATGCGTACAAGCGGCTGTTCTGCTGTATCCAACGCCACCACTTGACCGATCACACGTGCCGCTTCCCCTTGTTCTGCAAGCAAGGCAAGAATCAAAGGCGTGTTTTCCGGCGCTGCAGCAATCACCATGCCAATACCCATATTAAAGATCTCATACAATTCATGCTGAGGGATCTTGCCAAGTGACGCAATCAATTCAAAAATCGGCAAAACGTCCCACGAACCTACCTGAATCTCCGCACCTAAGCCACTTGGCAGCATCCGGGGAATGTTTTCAATAAACCCGCCACCCGTGATATGAGAAAGCCCTGCAGCCAATTGTTGTTGCAAAATTGGTTTCAGCGAATCAACGTATATTTTCGTAGGCTCAAGCAAGACATCGCCTAATTTTTCATCGCCCAACTCAGCAAAAACTTCATCGCCAGTTAGTCCAGCCTGCTCAAAAAGAACTTTTCTGACCAATGAATAGCCGTTGGAGTGGATGCCGGAAGATGGCAGACCTATCAAATCATAGCCTGCGTCGATTGATGCGCCAGTTACCAATTGCTGCTTCTCAACGATTCCCACCGCAAAGCCGGCTAAATCGTATTCTTCTGGCGCATACATGCCGGGCATTTCAGCTGTTTCTCCACCAATCAATGCCGCGCCTGCTTGCACACATCCTTCTGCAACCCCTGCAACGATCTGTTCGATTTTGGTAGGATCATTTTTCCCCACTGCGACATAATCCAAAAAATAGATGGGTTCCGCACCTTGCGCCACGATATCATTGACACACATGGCGACACAATCAATACCGATCGTTTGATGCTGATTGCGTTGGATGGCTAGCAACAACTTGGTGCCGACGCCATCCGTACCCGAAACCAACACTGGTTCTTTCAATTGATAAGCAGATAGATCGAAACAACCGCCGAACCCGCCTAAGGCCCCCATCACACCCATACGTTCAGTCCGTTTGACATGCTTTTTGATTCGCTCCACTACTTCATAGCCCGCGTGAACATCTACGCCAGCTTTTGCATATGCGTTTGCCACTGATTTTCCTCCTTGCCTTCTATCCACGTGTCGATCATACCTGTTCCATACCAGATATACGACATACGCTTCCTTGATTCACCATTCATTTATCTGATTTTCACTTGATAGATGCCAAATAACTCGCTTCATAGTCATACAAAGGTGTCGGATAGTCCCCGTTGAAATAGGCCATGCACAACCCTGAGTATGGTGCATCAAAATGCAAACCGATCGCTTCGATCAATCCAGTTTCACTCAAAAAAGCCAAGGAATCAGCTTCGATCTTTTGGCAAATCTCTGTTTCGCTGTATTGTGCAGCGATCAGTTCTTCCCGAGTTTGGATATCGATGCCGTAAAAACAAGGGTATTTTAACGGTGGTGAACCAATCCGGACATGGACTTCTTTTGCACCAGCTTCTTTCAACAGTTGGACGATCCTGCGTATGGTCGTACCACGAACGATCGAATCATCCACCAGAATCACGCGCTTGCCTTCCACCACTCCTCGAACAGCGGAAAGTTTCATCCGCACACCTTGTTCCCGCAACTCTTGCGTCGGTTGAATGAACGTCCGCGCAATGTATTGATTTTTTACCAGGCCCAACTCATAGGGAATACCGGAAGCTTCCGCATAGCCGCTGGCAGCGGACAAGGAAGAGTTTGGTACGCCAATCACCATATCCGCCTCAACGGCGGCCTCTTGCGCCAGCAGGCGCCCCATATTTTTGCGGGCACGATGGACATTGACACCAGCAATATTCGAATCAGGTCGGGCAAAATAGATAAATTCCATCGCACAAATGGCTGGTTGGACATCATATGTGTACTGTTCGATCTGCACACCCTCATCATTGATGATCACCACTTCACCTGGTCGGACATCACGAATAAAGGAAGCACCAATCACCTCTAAAGCACAAGTTTCTGAAGCAACCACATATGCCCCATTGACCATTTGGCCAATCGATAATGGACGGAAACCATTTGGATCCAATGCTGCGATCATTGAATCTTCTGTGATCAACAAATACGCAAATCCGCCCTTGACCTGATTCAATGCCTCTTTGACCCGATCCATCAAAAGTATATGGCTGCTTCGCCGAATCAAATGCATCAGAATCTCGGTATCAGAATTCGAGTGAAAGATCGCGCCATCAGATTCCAATGTTCTTCGCAATGTTTTGGCGTTGGTCAGATTGCCGTTATGGGCCAATGCAATCTGCTGATCAAAAAATTTGAACAAAAAAGGTTGAATGTTATCCACACTGCCATTGCCAGCCGTTGCATAACGCACATGCCCGATCGCGGCCTCCC
>Ga0308161_1000392_pt1 | contig 73350 bp, 72 predicted proteins | sample PhyFR2_FD_201034 | JGI IMG/M metagenome (GOLD analysis project Ga0308161, IMG submission 201034) | Phyllosphere microbial communities from UC Gill Tract Community Farm, Albany, California, United States - DLSLF.R2 | ecosystem: Host-associated > Plants > Phyllosphere > Unclassified | place: USA...
CTCTATCTGGTCTTTAATGGCAGCATCAGCTGGCATGAATTCTTCTGGCCGTTTGCCCTGCCGACGCTGCTCGGCAATATTACTGGTGGCACGCTGATTTTTGCGTTGATCAGCCACGCGCAGATCCGCAACGACATGAGTGAAGCGGCCGTGGCTAAAGCGAAGGCTGAGAAGAAGAAGCAGGAGAAACGTCGTCAGCGTGAAGAGCAGGACAAGGCTGAATAAGAGGTCGATGATTAAGCAGGCAGTGCCGGTTTTGCGGCACTGCCTGTTTTTTTGGCTTTCAGCAATCGGTGTAAGGTCTGATAAACCAAAGCATTAGTCGCATTGCGATGCATATAGCCAGCCTTCTGAGCGTCGCTTCAGTTGGTCTGGCAGTGCAGAGCGACGTCAGATTTGCACCACAGTGCGGATGATTGTGATGTTGACCTGGAATAAACAGAGCGTTGAGCCGAAAGATTCGCCAGAAAATCTGCGTGCACGATGTTGAGTTGTTGAGTTGTTGAGTAATAAGGGTGGAGTAATGACCGATGAACACGGTGCAAAAAGCAGGATCGCTGGCGGAATGAGCAAACGCACGGGGATGTAGTGAATCTCTTAGTCTGTTTGCGCTATACTGCGCGCCGCTGTCCTCTTAGTTAAATGGATATAACGAGCCCCTCCTAAGGGCTAGTTGCAGGTTCGATTCCTGCAGGGGACACCAACTACACCTCTCCTGACATCTACCAAATTCAATAAAACCCTCTTATAATCAGTGATAAACCCTCTATTCTGGCTATGCGACGTCAACTGATGTCTACCCATTTCAACGTGAATCAATAAACACTTGGGGGCCTTAGTGGGGGCTTATCCTGTTCAATGAAAAACGAGGCCCCCAAAAATGACCTTAAATGCGCGTCAGGTCGAGACTGCAAAGCCCAGAGACAAAGCCTATAAGCTTGCTGATGGCGGAGGGCTCTATCTCATGGTCAATACTAACGGTTCAAAGTATTGGCGCATGAAATATCGATTTGCCGGGAAAGAGAAAAAGCTCTCATTCGGAACCTACCCGGACATCTCACTTGCGGAAGCTCGCACTAAACGAGATGAAGCAAGAAAGGTATTGGCGAATGATAAGGATCCCGGAGAGGTCAAAAAAGCCACGCAATTAGCAAAAAAACTCTCGGTTACCAACACATTTGAAGCAATAGCGCTCGAATGGTACAACGCAAAAGTATCTGGTTGGTCAAAGAGTTATGCTGATTACGTCAAGCGAGCTTTTAAAAATAATGTCTTCCCCTATCTAGGCTCTCAGCCAGTGAATGAAATAAAGCCACTGGTGCTTTTGTCCGTATTACAACGAATGGAAAAGCGGGGAGCGCCTGAGCTCGCAAGCAAAGTACGCCAGCGTTGTAGTGAGGTTTTTCGCTACGCGATTGTAACAGGTCGTGCCGAATACAACCCAGCAGCTGATCTTGGTAGCGCTTTGCAAGGCTATGAGAAACAGCACTATCCCTTTCTTACCGCCGCCGAGCTACCTGAATTTTTGCAAAAGTTATCAAGCTACTCTGGAAGTCTTATTACTCTTCTCGCAACCCGGTTACTCATGCTGACAGGCTTGAGAACAGTAGAGTTACGTCTGGCTGAATGGAGTGAAATAGACTTCGATAATCGTATCTGGGAAATCCCCAAAACTAGAATGAAAATGAAACGTCCTCATATTGTCCCATTATCGGCTCAATCCTTGAGCGCCCTTCGTCAATTGAAAGAGCTAACAGGAACCTACCAGCTTATTTTTGCAGGACGGAACGATGTTAACAAAGCGATGAGTGAAGCTAGCATCAATATGGTTATAAAGAGGGTTGGCTATGATAAGAGAGCGACTGGTCATGGTTTTCGTCACACCATGAGTACCATTTTGCATGAACAGGGTTTTAATACTGCGTGGATCGAGATGCAGCTCGCACACGTGGATAAAAACAGCATTCGCGGCACATACAACCATGCACAGTATCTGGATGGAAGACGAGAAATGATGCAATGGTACGCGGATTATATTGATAGTCTTTCTGATTATGACCAGGGATCATACTAACAGCACAAAAACGCCGGGTGGCTCACCCTGGCGTTTTTGTGTTGTTGCATTTTTTTAATTTAATATGTATGACTATAGCTGGTGACAGGAAAAAAGCCCATATTAATCTTGATGAACTAGCTTAAAATTGTAATAACTACTGTACATCGGGGATTAAAGCAAAAGGCACTGTATATAAATCAATATGGTCATGTGCTAAGAAATCAATAAAAGATAATCTTTCCTTTTTCTCAACGAGTTTCCGACCAACAATCATTGGCACATATTTGTGGTCTGGAAGTATATTATCTGGCTTTCCAAAAACCACACCCCCGCAAGCTTCACCAAATCTTTCAGGTAGTACCTGTGCTAAAGTGCTCATAAAGGAAACATCCACAATAATCCCATTTTTCATCGTCAACCATGCATGAAAATTAAAACCAGAGTGACTACCAAAATCTTTAGGTTGAATACCTTTTTTAGACCAGCGCTGAATATCTTCAACTGACGGATTATAGACGAACTGCCCCTCCTTCCAGAGCTGCCCAACAGTAACCCACACCCGACATTCCAAAGCTTCCTTAAAATAAGGTTGTAAGTAATGACTCCACTTTAGGCACTGCCCTGCTGAAGCAGAAACACTCGTAACACCGGATAACGAACAAACATGATTAAATACATTCTGGTAATCATATTCTTTCTCTTTCACAACCCCATTCCACTCTTCCTTAAAGCCCAGCGTCTTTGTGAAAGAAACAGCTTTGTCGAAATTATCATAATAATTCGACATAATATCAAGGATCGGGAAATATTTTTTATAACCGATAAAGTACCGAAAAATATCACTTAACATTAATTCTATCTCTGGATTGGTCTAAGGTATAGGGCCGTTTGCAGTTACAAGATTATACTGTGTGGAAAACCTCAGTTCTTCCCAAGATAATGCCCCCGCTACGTAAACTAGGTTCGACCCTAAATAATTTCCCATATTGAGTATTTCAGGGAACTGGGACTTCCCATAATTCAGGATCGATTAATGCAGTCCTGTCTGCTGTATAAGCATTAAATTTAGCCATGAAAGTCTCATGTGTCCCGGTAAACAACACGTCCTCGGCATCATTCAGAATACGTCTGTAAACACTTACCAGCCGCTCGTATTCCTCAGAAGCGGTATCCTGAAGCGCCTCAATCACATTTGATACCTTACCAGAGGTAAGCGTTTCCCCAAAAAACTCACCTTCAAAGTGAGGAACCTGAGTGAAAATACGCCCTTTTTGTGATTTGGCAACCTCGTCCCGAATAAGACTATTTACTGTCCACATTCCGCTGTTCACACATTTCCCTTTACGACGGATTTTGGGGGAGTCAGAATCATGAATAACAATATAGGGGATATCGAACTGGTTGAGAATTTTGGCAAACATAGGAATATTGCCTTTGCCAAGGCAGTCAATAACGTGCATCTCGATCCCCAGAGTTTCCTGGAGATGATTCAGCACAATTTTCTCGGTCGGACCTTCCACGAGAACGATTTGGTTATAGAAGAAGAATTCATTCACCATCGGATTACATGCCCGGACGGTTTTTAAATTGATCTTCTCATCCTTATCAAACCCAATATCACTCGTCGATATATATTTATTCTGGCTGTCATTATCCACCCGGATAATTGTTGTGTGATCTTTAGATAAATCTATAAACACCGGTGAATGCGTGGTCGCCATTACCTGCCAGTCAGGATTGTTGGCTGCAAACGCATACAACGCTTCTCGCGCACCACGAATTGTCGGCGGGTGCAGGAAAGCTTCTGGCTCATCGATAAGCAGGATATTACCGTCTCTGGCAACATCACCTTTTTTACTTTTTCCTTCCTGTGAGAGGACTGACAGTGCCGACCATAACAGGGAACGTTTAAGTCCGGTCCCCTGGAGATCAAGCATTGTTGAACGGCCGGTGGGATTTCTGACCTTTAAGTATGATGCAGAAGCAATGATCTTCTCATCGATAGGATCTTTGGACTGAGGTATCAGCTCCATACTGATACCCGGGAAAATGGCTTCAACGTTATCAGTCATACGGCCAAGCAACCGGTCAAATTCGGCTTTAGATGAATCAACCAAAGTGGTCGTCAACGCTTCAATTTGCGCGATTACATCGGCCTTGGAATCGGGGCCGCTACTGAGGAATTCCTTAACGTTGCTTTTAAGGATTTCGATAATGAGTTCTTGCGTTTTGAGGACTGAATCATCAGGTTTAATCCGAAGTGGCTTAGGAATACGGCTGTTAACAATACTATCAAATCCTCCCAAGCCACCGGTTATGAACTCCCCTTGCGCTTTAGTCGGATCATATGCTTCTTTTTTTGCCTGTTCACCGGGGGTTTTCCATACCCATCTGAACTTAACGCACTCGCCATAAACCGGATCGTTGTGCTTCCATTTCTTCCCAATTGCCGTCTCATCATCCGCAGTAATATCCGTGAAGATCCCTGTCATGATGACTGGTTTGGAAGCATCCTCATTATGGAAATGGCTGATGTCCAGAATTTTTTCTTTCCCAAGAGCTGAAAATTTCTCGTAGGCATCAAGGATCGTCGATTTACCCACGTTGTTCTGGCCAATTAAAATAATAATGTTATCTATTTTAATATGTATTTCACTGCCGATACACTTAAAATTCTCAACAAAAAAAGATGAAAGTTTCATTCAACACTCCTTATTTTCATGCTATAAACCTTTCGAAAATATTCATTGCAAATAAATTCACAATGATTTCATTTTGTATTCAGCCTGGTAAGTTCATCATATTTTATCTTTTCTCCTGCAACCGCTTTATCTTCATACGAACATGACATACTGCCTGGCTACTACGGTCGGAGAATAACTTTTGTAATTCAGACAGTGCCAGATGCTGATTTTTCTCAAGCAGTATCAGTTCCTCTTCGCTCCACTTTCGTCCCCTCGGGTGACGAAGCCCCAGCGCGTAAGCTTGGTTCGCAACAGCAAATACCGTTCGTCCCGGCAGTCTTTTGACGACACGGGTACCTTCCGATGCATAATACTTTTTCAGTATATCGTTTTCTTCTGCAAGCCATCGTCGCCGGATAATCCCTAAAGCATTGACCTTTGTCATGATGCCCGACCTCGTACGACGGGGTAATACCGCCAGCAATGTACCCATACCCGCGCCAGCAGCACATCCACCTCAGCATCGCTCCAGAAGTTATACTCCGCGCAGCACCCCAGCCGGTTCGCCATACTTTTCACCGATGCACGGGTTCGTCCCAGATGCCTCCCAATTTCCGCTGCAGACAAAGAACCGTAATGTTGTTCCACAAAACGAGTCTACTCCAGGGTCCATACAGTCCGGCTATTCCTGCTTGCAGCTTTATCCGTATCCTCATTCATCAGGGGTTTTTCTGCTGTATCAGTGATCCCCGCTCTCCAGACTGAGTCAGTAAAGTATAACGAGCGGTAAGCTGTTTTAGACGTATCTCCATCTGGGTCTGTGCTGCGGCAGGTAAAGGTTCTCCGGCCGGATTTTGTGACAACACACGTAGTTGCTCTTCAGCCGGTACAGCCCGGTTGAATGACTGCATGGCGGAAAATACCACTGACTTCAGTTCGCTGACCGTCATGTACTTACCACGTTTCTCGTCCAGCGCATTCAGCCTGTCACTCAGTTGCTGTAATTTTGTCATTCCCTGATGCCAGCCATTCAGCTTTTCTGCCGGCAACGCGCTGGCGTTAAGCTGTTGCTGCCATTGTTGTATCAGCGATTTAGCCTGCTCCGGCCACAGCACCTGAGCCTGTTCTACCAATTGACGACCGTAGCCAATATTCCAGTCAGGAGGCAGCTGAGCAAGGCGGACGAGTTGTTGCTGCGTATCTGTGACGAGGTTTTGCGGTGGGTGAGATTGCTGCCGCAACGTATCCAACTTTGAGGGGGTAAGTATTGCGGGTAACGGTGCCAGTGATGCAGCAAGCTCACTCTGTAACGGGTCAGGTTGGTGCAGGTACTGCCAGCCCCACACAGCTATAGCGCTTATCACCAGCATGAAGGCCATTCCCGCAGTAAAGGGTTTCCAGGGTTTTATCGGCGCTGGCATCGCCGTTAACACTTCCACATTTGGCTGATGTTCCAGCTGTGCCACATACACCCACCTCACTGCATTTACCGGTTCGTTTTTCTCTGCCACCGGAATACTGGAAAAAGCATCAACAGATGTTCCTGGGCTATTTATACCCGTTGCGGGCAATACAACGCCAGGCTGAGTCACCGCATCAGAACCGGTTGCGCTGTCACTGTTTTCCAGCCGGGCAGCACTGTTATGCATCAGGGTACGCAGCGTATCGAGCTGGCTCAGGTGTTTAAGCTCCAGGCGCTGTAACACCGCGCCCAGGCTGGCAAGCTGCTGTTCCGCACGATAAAGCTGGCTGAGGTCACTGTAGTTCAGCGGGAGCGTACGCATCAGTTGCTGCAAACGCTGACTCAGACCGCTGAGGATTTCCATGCGTGCATGGACCGGTTGCGGCCAGAGTGCGCCCCACTGATGGCTTATCAGGGCCTCCAGGATGGACAATCCTTCATTCAGACCGAATAACCCAGCCAGTTGGGTACGGGCCAGCGTATACCAGGCCGCCGTCTGCAGCTCCACACCATTTTGCTCAAACAGCGAAAGACAAAGTTTTTCGGCATAACGCCAGTTCACATCCGGGCGCGCCGGATGCGTTAGTTTACTGAGTTCTTCGCGCAGGGCAGCATAATCCGGCAATGTGCGTGGGTCGCCACCGGTGTTTAACGTTTTATGACGGGTCATCCTGTAGCTCCTGAAGGTCCATGCCGGCAAATTTCGTCAGGTGGCGACTGATACTGTTTTCTTTGTAACAGGTCACCAGCAATGAACGTGTCGCGCGGGTAAAGGCTACATACAGAGGAGGGATGGCTTCCGCCTCATCCTCAGCAGCCTTGTGCACAAACGAGGCATTGATGACCGCAACGAAAGGAAATTCAAGCCCTTTACTGCTCTGACAGGTCAGCAGATGTACGACATTATCCCTGTGTGAGTAGCTCTTTTTATCCGCATGGGTAAAGCTAACGCCCGCAGGTATCTCCTGCTGTGCCAGCAGTTCCGTGAGCTGGGTTGCCGAAAACTGGGTTGGGCACAGCACCGCCATATCTCCCCAGCGGCCGGTAAGGGCGTATTTTTCCTTTAGCCAGCCAATGACATGACGGGCTTCATCGACAGCAGAACGGCACTGCACAATATCAGGAATATTTCCGTCCTCACCGCACGCTTCCGGCAGCACCAGAGGAACCTCATGATTGTGATGCTTGTCGAAATAGTCACGTGAAAAGGCATACGCAAAATTGAGAATGCGTCGGGGATTTCGATAGTTTATCCTCAGGACTGACGTGCGTCCCTGAGCCTGAATACCTACGCTTGCCAGCGAGAAGTTCAGCGCCCTTTCCCGGCGATAGAGCGACTGGGCATCATCGTACATCAGCAGCAGCGAGCGGCTGGAGTTATCAAACAGCCGGGCTATCAGCGACAGCCACCGACGATCAAAATCATGTCCTTCATCTATCAGCACGGCGTCATATCCGGCATCGGTAATCACACCCTTATCTACTGCGCTTTCAAGTGCCGCGAAACGCATATCAAATAACGCTCCTTCACCACTGACGGGCAGGCGGAACTTACGCACAGTGACACCGCACCAGTCGTGGAAGTGCCAGACGTGTACTTTTTGCGATAGCCCTCTCTCGGCAATGCATTCGCGGATATAGTTTGCCAGGGTAATGTTGAAGCAGAGAACTAAAACGGGACGCGCCGTTGTTTCTGCAAGATACAGACAGCGATAAAGCAAAATTAACGTCTTACCTGACCCGGCTACACCATGGATAACGCGGTGACCTTCCCCCAGATTGCGGGCCAGCACCTCCTGCTGAATATCCATAACCCGCTGAACGTGGTTGTTCTTTTTTTTCGCCGGTATCGCAATTTCAGGGAAAAGATGCCGCCGCAGGACATCCCTCATGGCAGGAGTAATAGAAGGCCTAAAGCGGGTGGTAAACAGCGCGGCGATTTTTTGCCGAAACGCAGAAGGCGTAACCGACTCTGTCATTTCATCCTGACAAATCGACAGCGCCTGCGGAAAGATGGACTCAACGGTGCCATCGGCAGACAGGGCGGTCAGTTGCTGACGTGTGATGTTGGTAAACACCACGCCATACGCCCATGCAACGTTGAGCTTACCCTTATACAATCCCATTTTCTGCTGCAGGCCCGGGTCCTGAGACAACATGTCGGCAGTCGCACAGGCATACTCTCTCACCTGAACCAGCGGATTCCGCTCCTGTTTTTGCCCCTGCTCTGTCTCCAGAATGACCGTCTGCGGATCGGCATGGCGAAGGGTACTCAGCCTCCAGTCCTTAACTTCCAGAAAGATAAGCCCAAGAGAGGGATCGATAATAACAAAGTCCGGGTGTCGATATTGTCGTCCAACCGGAATGTCATACCAGACCAGACAATCATCACCAAGGTGTGACTCCAGGCGCTGGGCAACGCGTCTTTCCCCGTGTGTCATTCGTTCCCCACACAGCGAGAGAGAGGTCATTAGCTTTGCCATAATTCTATTCCAGACTGTTATACATGAGGGCAATGACTGATGCGGCGGACTCTGGAAAATTCATGCTGCTTCACTTTCTGCATATTCAATACTCTGCAAATACTGCAGCGCGACAGGGTCGGCAATATAGTCAACCTGCCCATGGTGACGCTCCACTTCATCAATAATTCTGCTGAGTTCCACCCGGAAGAATTCCTTACGCAGGTTAATCCTGTTTATTCGGTAGCTTTCCAGATGGTCATGCAACGTCTTTTCAAGCGCCGGTGCATCGTCGCAGGAAATCATGGCGTGGACGTCAAAATCAAACGGCACAGCTGCCCCACTGAGTTCTTTCACCCGCTCCATCGGCTCCAGTCGTCGGGTCATGCCAATTTTGAAGACATCTTCACCAAAGGAGCCGATGTTCGAAATCACATAAACATGCCCCTGCTTTGTGAGCTGGGCCATGGATTTGGCACGTTCATACTGCTGATGCACGTCCTGGATTTTTTGTTCCAGTTCAAGACGCTGTCTTTCAAGCTCTTCTCTGTAGGTGCCTTCGGCAGCCAGTAGCGCTTCTTCAAGCACCCGCTGCTGCTCAGCAAGGCGCTGCTCCTCTTCTTCCGCTTCCTGCTGTTGCCTGTCCAGCTCATCCTGACGTTGTTTCTCTTCCCGCATCTGACGCTTGAGCTCAGCCTGATATTCTTTCTCTTCCTGCGCTTTTTCCAGCAGAGCAACCTTATTCAGAAACTGCTGTTTTACACTTTCCCAGTCGGCATTATCTTCCAGCTCAAGAAAGGTGATTTTCTCACTGATGGCAACGTAAGCATCCCTTTCCTTGCGGAGCTGGTCGTACTTGCTTTGCCAGTTATTCACCGTAGTGCCGGAAAGCAGTGTTTTGACTTTAAATTTATACGCTGAGTCCACTATGCGCTGTAGTGCCCGGGAGGCTTTATTTCTGGCATTGTGAAATTCATCCCACTGACCGGCAAGGTGTTTCTTTTCCTGATACAGGCCGCGGGCCACTTCAGTGCTGACGGTTTCTTCAAAGGCTTTCTCTTTCTGTGCCAGGTCCAACACGGCCTGTTCAAGCTCCGCTGTTTTCTTCCTGAAGCCCCGGTAAATGAAAACCCGCAGCACCAGTGCAACAGCAATCAGTAAACCAAAGAACAGACCAATGACACCAGCCGGATTCGATACAGATTCAATAAATTGCTCATTAATGTTGATTAACGCTCTTACCGCAACATAAACACCCCAGGCAATTACGCCAATAATAACCAGGAGGATACCCGCAGCATTGTCATCTTTTTTTCTTCGTGCCATGTTTTATTTCTGTCCTTTCTTCTTTCAATCCTGATTATTTAACCTGACTAACGGGCAAGGGCGCTTTGCCATACCGTATTAATACTGATTTCCCGAGCAAATCGGTAAATGGGTATATGAGGTTAGAGGCGAGTCCGGGTATCAAGATAGTGCTGCTGTTTGAGATAACGGATCAGCACCCGGCCTTCCGGCATAAACTCGGTGCCGTAGCGGACCAGACCAATACCCTTGAGTTCTGCGTCGATGGCGTAGCGCAGTTCGCCAGGTATCGACTGATCAAGCAGTACTACCTGAATACTTTTCAGGCGGGGTTCGTATTTCAGCAGCACGGCCGCGAGGGTTTCAATCAGAGAGTGCTCGGTACCGGGTAACCCCTGAATAATCGTCGTCATATCAGGCAGACCATAGTCCGGCAAGTGTGCGAGCGTACCCGCACGACAGTTAAGAATACGCTGCATGTTATCCAGCACTGAAAGGATGGCCTGATTTTCTTCACTGACCTGATGCAGGTCCAGACCGCCGCTAAAGTTGCCAAACAGGGTTTCGTACAGCGACGGGCGCGGCGTATTATTATTCATCTTTCAGCGCCTTCAGTGTCAGCCGGTTATTGCCAGCCTCAATGACGCGCGCCTTATCCGGATCCAAATCGTCACGACTCAGCACCACCCGCCAGGTATTGTTCACCTGGTCTGGTGACATAAACATCCCCGTCACCGCCACATATTGCGCATTTTCGTTCATCGGCATGTCCACCGTCACCGCGCCACCCGGCTGCAGACGAAAATCTTTCTCTGCCAGCAGGTCAGCGTTGATGGCCTGGCTGTCATTCGCAAACAGCGACGGATAGTCCGTACTGTCGAACGTCTTGCGGTCTTTAAGCTGATAGACCCGTACTACCGTGGATAATGCCACGCCACCGGCATTTTTATTGATGGCCTCACGGGCCAGAATATCCAGATGCAGGGTCTTTACCTGTTTGTAAAAAATCGATTTGGTCACAGACTTTGTGCCATCTGCAACGCTCTGGGTCAGCCCGCAGCCACTCAGCAGCATCGGGATAACCACGGCCAGCGTGGCCAGTGAGGTTTTAGTCGCGGTAGTCGCCATGTTCATCCGTCTCCCTGCGATGAATATTTTCCTGAACCCGCTCATAGCGGCCCAGACTGATGGTAATGATTTTGGAGTGTGTCCTGGTGCTGGTCGGGTTCAGCGGTCGCATCACGGCGGTTCGTCCCAGTAGCACGGCACCGGCCCGGGGCTGGCTGCTCATTGTCGCACCGGGAAGAAAACGACGCTCCACACACAACTGCAGACGCACGCTCAGATGTGAGCCGAGATAGACATGCAGCAGCGCCAGCAAATCGCCGTGCAGTTCGCCACCGGGGAGCCAGCCCTGCACCTCCTGCGGATCGTTGGTGGTCAGTTGCATCAGTACCTGGCTGTTCGCCTCCGTGGCATAGTTGCCCATCACCGGCCGATTTTTCAGGGTGATCGGCTGACTGACGCTGATGGTCAGAGGCTTATTGAGCGGGACACGACGTTTGTCGTGGTGCCAGATTTTTGCCCGAGTATTAGGGGCCAGCAGGCGCACCAGCGAGGCCAGTCCCTCTGCGGTGCGTCCCGGCAACAGCATCACCGGCAGCAGTGCCAGAAAACGTGAGGCCGGGGTGGCAATATTCTCCGCACAGCCGTCAATACCGAGCCCTGCCAGCCCCAGCAGGTACTGAGAAATATTGTCCTTACCCCCTGCTTCAAACGAAGCCGGCCAGTTATATTTCCGCCAGATAAGGTAATACTGGCTAATCAGCCGGTGGTTGAAGATATCCAGAAAATCGGCCGTCGCTTCATACCCTTCCCGACGCTGGGTGATGTCATCGATAAAGTGTGTGGGCAGCGGTGACTCCACGCCATAGAGTCCCGTAAAGGTGATGCGGACAGTGGGCGGCAGATGCGGGTGTTCAGGCGGCTCCAGGCATTTGATTTCTGATGCCGGAAAGCCCATCCCCGGATGTGGCCGGAAACGTACCGGCTCATGACGAACCTGCCAGCTGCTGCCAGTGACAGGTTTACCAGGCTCACATTGTTCCAGGAGCTGGCAGAAGCGGTAAAAATTGATATACGGCAGCCGGTCACCCAGCTGCACCATCAGCCTGGCAGGCGCGGACTGTGATTCTCTTTCCACCGGATGCATTTTCCTTCTGGCTGAACGATAAGCGTGAGCTGGTTAAACTGGTTCATGTCGGCATACAGGGCAAAGAAACGGTTCAGCATCTCACCGAACAGATGGATATCGCCCTCGCCGGTGAATCCGTTACTGTCGAGAGTGACCTCAATATCGAGCCCCTGCAGCAGAAATCCCTGCTCAAAACGCTGAAGACGATGGTGCTCCACCTGCAAAATGGCCTCCAGACGACGGGTATTGAGTTCGTCTTCCTGCCAGTTGTAGAGGGCCAGGGTGTTACGCAACACTTCGGCGCTGTCCATCATGTTCAGAAAACGGGTCCCCAGATGCCCCAGTACACGCCAGTGAAACCGGTCTTCCGCAGGCGGGTACACCGGCAGCGTGGGTTTGCAGAGGTTTTTCACCGACAGTTCGGTCTGCACCACCTGTTCGCAGCGGTCGAGCAGCGTACTCTGTAGCGCCCGGCGCGGTAGCTGACCGTTGGTGCCGGTAATTTGCAGCGATACCGCTTCACGTTCGATGAGCCGGTCGTCTTCCCATTGATGCCCCCCGAGAATGAGCCAGGTGTCATACAGCCCGGTGACGCCCCGCTTCACGCGAGTGTGGTAGTAACGCGGTGGTGCCTGGCGCCGCATCATTCCGCCCTTGTGACGGAAGCTGCTGAACGGCACGTACTCTGCATCATGGGTGCGGTTTGAACCGGTAACCGAATCCACAGCATAAATCTCGGTATGACCGTCCTGCAGACGTTTGGGGCGTAACAGGTATTCGCTTTCAAGGCCGGTGATAGTGAGCGGGTCGGCCTCCAGGGTGAACAGGTTAATCACTGGCACACAGTGGAGGCGAATGTCGCCATTCGTCACCGGCAGGTCGGATGGCCAGACGCTGCTGAATACCACTTCGATATCAAAATACTCAGCCCCGGCAGGCGGCGTAATGCCGTCCAGGCCGTTGAGGTGGACGAACATAAACTTATCGCGGAAGGTGAAGTATTCCAGCAACAGCTGGTAGCCACTGAATGCGGTGTCTCCTTTGGGCCACAGGCTGTCTTCGTCACGAAATCCGCCCGGCGAAAAATGCCCGTCAAGCCGGATGCGGTCAGTCTGCCCGGGCAGGCGCATATACAGGGCCGCCTGACGCTTCGTCAGCATCAGGTGTAACTGGCTGCTAACCGGGGCATCGGCCCCGAGGTAGAGGCTCAGGCGACTGAGGTCGGCCTGTGACCAGTCCGCCTGGCTGCTGCAGGCAAAACGCATCCGCAATAACGAGCGACCATCTGGCTCGGTTGTCATGGTGATACCGGAAATATTCAGCGGGTTAAGCATCATATCCCGGGTGGTACGGTACTGGCACACGGTATGCTTCGGTCCCACCTGACGGGAATACACTTCCAGACCTGCGGGTACCCGCTCGGCCATTTTCATCGCATGCAGTGCCGGAGTGAAGGCGACGACAGAGAGTGACGGAATGGTCTGCAGATAATGCGGCCAGAGCATACTGACCAGTCCTTCGGTCAGCTCAGGAAGGTCATCGTCAATTTTTTCACGCAGGCGTCCCATCGAGAAGGCAAACCCTTCGAACAGGCGTTCCACATACGGATCGGGCGTACCGGCTTTATCCAGGTCAAGCATCGCCGCCCGGTCCGGGTGGGTCTGGGCAAACTCTTTTGCCGCTTCACGGAGGTAGCGTAATTCCGCCTCGTAATAGCGCAGGGTTAAATCGTCCATTGGTTATCGTCTTCCTGTGAATATCAGCCGCACAACACGGCAGCACGGGCCGGGTCAAGGCCTATCAGCCCGGCCAGCAACTGGTCCATTAGCGGGCTGAGGCGTGCTTTATCAGCCTCGCTGCGCCCGGCTTTGACTCTGAGCAGTTTCAGATGGCGGGCCCTGACTTCAAACAACAGTTCCGGCTCCCAGTCGTTCAGCGTGACGCTGCTGGCCCGTTCGCCCAGCTCGGCAAACAGATGCACCGCCAGCTCATTTTTTCCGTACAGCTCTGCAATCCGCCCCATCAGCAGACGTAACAACCACCGCTGACGTATTGTCGTGATACAGGGACGACGCTGTAACCAGCTCAGAGCCGCATCCGGGCCTTCGCTATCCGCCAGCGCGACCGCTTCCGGCTCAAGTGCGAGAATGTCATCATCCTGCCCTGCCATTTGTGCTGCAGGTGTTTCATCACCCCATCCATTGGCCGTGTCCAGAACATGCTGTCGGATCCAGTTCAGGGTGACTTCATCTGCAAAGGGGGTTCCGTCGCTAAACGCCAGGGTTTCGAGACCGGCCAGACGCGTCAGCAGTCCTTTCAGGTCGGCGGCAATAATGTTGGCCAGGGCGTCCTGCCCGGATTTCACCAGGGACTGGTGGATGTACCACTGCAAATCCAGCCAGAGGTGATTGGCACCGCGGGAAAAGGTGCTGTCTGCCGTTTCCCGCATCTCAGCCCAGTTCTGCTGCAGGTAGAGGCGTTTGAGTAACGCACGCTGATCTGCCCTTGGCGGTTCGATGCGGGTACGGCCCTGCGCATCCGGAGCCGGGATGGCCCGCAGCGTGTCATGACGCAGACTTTTCATCAGATGATGAGCGGGCAGCCAGCCTTCCGGTTGCTCACGCAGATAATCGGACAGGATGCGGGCCTGGGTCAGCAAATCCTGACCGGAGGTGATACGTCCGATAACCGGGGCATCGTTGTGGCTGGCAGTCGAAGGTATTTCGCTGGTACTGGCGTTCTGCGGCACGACCGCATCCATACCACCCGCTTTTTGCAGACGGCTCTCCAGCGCACCGTACAACGCATTGAGCTCAGGACGGATGTCCTCCGGCTCATTGTCTGTGAGCTGTGCAATCAACAGCAGTGCACCCGTGGTCCGCTGCGCCTCTTCTCTGACCACTTCCGGATACAGGGAGAGACTGTCGGTCATTCGCGAGCCCGCCAGCCATTCCAGCGCGGCCTTGCGACTGCGGTCACGCTGCGGATGGAGCTGGGAGCCAAAACGCCCGAGCAGACCCGCCAGCAGTTCGAGTCCGTCGGCCAGCCCTTTCTCACCTTCCCGGTGGAGTTTGGCCCAGCAGTAATACGTTGCAACACGAATGTCTTTGGCGGTGGTGGTCAGCAGTTTTTCTGCCAGCCGGCAGATAAGTTCGGTGTCCGCACCAGAGAGCCGGTTCACTTCTTCGCGCATCTGCTGAAAGTCGTCGTCATATCCCGGATCATCACCTGCCGGCGCGTCTGCTGAAACAGGCTGTAACCAGCTATCCCAAAGCGCTACGCGTGTACGGGTGGCGGCAGAGAGCGTTTCTCTTTCGACCGGACAGGTGTTGAGTAAGGCATCAAGCGTACTCATCAATACACCTCCGCAGTGTCTGCATTGTCGGCTGAGGTCAGGTCAGAAGACGCAACGCTGGTACTGAAGATGGTTTCCGGTAGCCGGAAATTACGCAGCTTCAGCAGCACCAGCGGCCCGTCTCCCGCTTCGGTACGCAGGGTATAGTTCAGTGCACGACCATCCTGTGCCTTCCAGCTCAGGCTGTAGCTGCTGCCCACGCCCGGATACGCTTTCACCGTAGCTTTATCAAGCAGGCGTATCAGGCCCCAGCTACCCGGAATATCCGCATACTGACGGGTACCGGCCTGGGTACTTATCCAGCTCAGGTTCGCCCCAGGGGATTCGGTATCGGCAGGCCAGGTGAAGCGTTTCCATGCCGGTAGCTGGTTGACGTAGGTCAGCTTCTGGCTGTCGATAATCATGTCAGTCTGCATCACGCCATCGGCGGTGCCCGGACGCAGCTCGAAGCTCACGCCGGCACTCCCTTCGGCGAAGGCCACATCCGAAATGTGGCTCAGACTATTAATGGCATTGAGGAACGCTGGGTTAAAGACCAGCCCCTGTGAGTTAATGCTGTCCGGCACCCAGTGATTACCGTCCTTGTGCAGAACCCCTTTCAGGCGTGTCTGCAGGAACTGCGAAATCCGCCCGGAGTCGGTGTTAAGGTACTTAGCAAGCAGCGGCAGGGAAACATCGCTGCTGACATTGTTAAACGGATAGCGACCACCAAAGGCACTGTTCCACTCAGCCACCACCACCTGTTGCCACTGGGCATTCAGACTGTCAGCAGCCGGGGTCAGCACCTGCTGCCAGGCCTGCTCCATCGGGTTCACAAACACCGTGCGGCCAAATCCACTCCACTCCTGACCAAGTCCGGCAGCAATCAGGCTGCCGTAATCGCGGGTTTCAGTCAGGTCCACGGCTTTGCCCTGGAAGACGGTCTGGGCAATGGTCTGGGTCATCGCCTGCGGGTCGGCGGCGTTGGTCACCTGCTGCAGACGCAGACGGACCTGGGTCACCCGGGTCAGATATGACTGCAGGCTCTGGGCCTGTGTCCCGGTACGGTTCCTGTCCATCAGTGCCAGCACCGGACCAAAGGTCGCATCCAGCGGACCGTGAACGCCGGCACTCTGGTCAATGGCATCTTTATTGTCACCGCCCAGCAGATTTTTCGCCGATTTCACCAGCGAGTCAGAGATTGCCTCGCCAGTCTGCCCGGTACGCCCCTGCACGTTAAGCGTGTTCATCAGCGCTACCAGTGGCGACTGGCGCACATCGGCCATCAGGGTCAACTGGTCAATGGAATCGGACAGGGTGGATGCACGGTTCCAGCGCAGACTGTTGAGAAATTCCAGCCATGCCCCGCCAAAGTCGGCAAAGTAGCGCTCCGTCAGCCGCTTTTTCAGCGCTTCCGGGGAAGTGTCATCCTGTGGCTGCGCCTGACGCTTGCTGTCCGTCAGCACCCAGTCGAGCTCATCGCGACGCTCTTTCACCACTTTCTCAATCGCGGGCTGTACCGCCTGTTCCCAGGCCTGGCGGGTGAACATCCCCGGCACGATTTCGGTGGTGGTGAACAGGCGGGCAGCATCGGTATCCCCGGTCATGTCTTCCAGGCGCATATCGACATACAGATGGGCCACCTGAGAGAGCATCTTCTGGTACAGAGTGGATTCACTGTTGCGCATCCCCATCAGTCGGACCAGCAGTGAGCGGGACTGGCTGACCATATTCTCATCGGCTGGCAGACGCCACTGCGGATGAGTGGTCAGGCTGGCGGCATAAAAAGCAAGCAGTGACGGGGCTATGCCCTGCCACTCTGCGTCTTTAATCCCGTCACGTTTCGACCAGTCCTTTATCAGTGCGGTACCGAACCAGGTCGCGTCCATATGCCCGGGACGGGCCAGCATCAGGTAGAGCTTCAGCTGGTCATAGGTGGCTTTGGCCATCTGTTCACGCAGCGGGCTATCCGGCGGCAGGGCGTTGAACGCATTGAGTTGCGTCTGCAGGTGCCCGGCCGCGGCGTCACGCAACAAGGGTTGGGCGCTGTCCCTGTAACGTGGCCAGAGTGCATTTAAAAGTGCGTCATTCTGACTGATCCCGGCACGTTCATACCAAGGTATGCCGTGTGCTGAACGGTACTGGAGACGACCGAGGGTTTTCTGCAGTTCTGACAACGCATACAGGCGTGCGGCCAGTGGCTGGTTTTGCTGGGTGGCAAGTCGGGCCTGCGCATTGGCACCGTCAATCTGGCTGCGGTTAGTGACATACGCCACTCCCATCCAGACCGCCCACGCCACCATCAGCAGTGCAGCAACGGAGGCGAATATTTTCCCCCACGGGAGGCCCGGTTTATGCGGGCGCAGTGCCGCAGGAAGCATTCGGAGAGTATCAGGCAGAACATCCCAGCGCTTGTCCATACCCCAGTGATGCGGTACGGCACGTTCAGCACCGGCAGAAGGCTGGCTGAACACCACGCCAGCCAGCGGCAGCGGACGATACGGATTGAGCATCACCGACAATGGCGCGGTCACGCTCTCCGGTTCACGGATGAGCTGGTCGGCAAGCGTCAGCAGAAAATTGTGTTTTACGTCATTACAGGTCTGCAGTACCCCCTGAGTGATCAGCGAAGGCGTCAGGGCTGCCAGCTGTTCCGTCAGCTGTTCAGCACGGCATTTTGCCGGCAACAGACAGCCTGTCGCCTGAACCGCGCGACCTTCCGGTTTACCGGCACGAAGGTGCAGGGACCAGACGTAGAGTGGCAGTTTCCAGCCCAGCGCCGACATACGAGCGCTGATGGCATGCGCGAGTGTATCCATTGTGCTGGAAGACGGAACAGGCAGCGGCTCAGACAAACCCGGAGCAGAAAGCTGGTCGAAGGCTGAGGTCACCCAGACCATGCCGTCCACCGGGCGACGGCGCAGTTTACGCAGCGCCGTTAGCCAGGCATTGTCTGTGGGCGTATTAAGGTCGCCGCCCCACAACAACAGAGTTCCCTGGTCTTCCTGCCAGAGCTGGCCCGTTAGGCCTGGGGTCAACTGCTCCACCTCAGAGACGGTGCCAGTTATCAGCAGAATGCGCGTTTTACGCCCCCACCGCCGACCGTAGAGGTTGCGCATAGCTTCACGGATGGTATCAACGGTGACATTGTGCGGCGGAGTCCGGGCAACTCTTGATTCATCAGAAGGCAACTCATTGTTCTTCTGTTCCTGCCAGCGGTGATACTTTTCCCGCATAAACCGGAATATAAACGGCGTATAGAAAACAATAAGCAAGACTATCCATACGGCAGCAAATGCAAGCACTTGCTTCAATCGGGTATCAAGGCCATGCGAGGGGCCAAAATGAAGAATCAAGGCCACTATAATTGCTGAGATGCAGGCTATTATGCCGACAAGCCCCCCTCTGCTCCATGAACTACCCGGCATCATTATTTCCACTCCCTGAGGTAACAGTACTGACAAAACGATCAGTACCTGAGGTAAACAACCCTAAAACAGGTTTGTTGCTAACGGACACGATGTCGGACAGTAATGTGGCTAAAAGCCACGCACTGCCAGCCCCTGGAATACCGTTATATTTTTCCAGTACATCAATTTCCTGTGGCACCCACGGTGTCAGATGTGATTGAGACGCTGTCATTAGATCAGCAAAGCAGTCATTCCAGTGCCCGTAGTCACAAAACACGTTTGATGTCTGACAGGCGATTGTTTGTGTTTCGAGGAACAATCCCATATCAGCTTTGAAATGAGTCATATCCAGCGGCATTGGTCGCAAGATGCGGGCAGAGTGGGGAAGCTGATATTTTTCAGCAACATCATCGCTGGTAAGTATCATGGTCGCGAGGGCATCGGAATAATGTTCGGCCCCCTGATTTTGCAATATCAGGATCAAATCGATATCGAAAACAGGATTTTTAAGGCGCTCTTCGATCCAGGCAAAAGAAAGGGTTTCACAACATGAAACCGAACCTGATAGCGCACGTCCAGGGTAAATTCTTCCCCATGATTCGCGAAACTGGGTTTCGAAGCCCGGCGAAATCATGTCGCTCACAATGGTGACGTTGAACGGCACTGTAGCAGGCAATATCGCGATCGCGTTTTGTACACCGGCCAGACCCAGCTCGAGCAAGGAGGTGGCAGTCGCCGATTGAGCATCAAAATGGCTGGTCAGTGAAAGAAATTGCGGCGCATCTGCAGCATCCGATTTAGCAATGGCGTCAGAGGTCACGCCAGAAGGTAGCAGTATGCTGCTTCCAAGCACGGCCAGATAACGTCCTGCCCAGGCTTCCCACTGTTGCTGCCCGTATTCAGCTTCCTTCTGCAAAAACTGATGTTCATTGACGGTTCTGCCCCACAGCCACCCCCGCAAACAAAACAGGAAAAACCAGCCAAGAACCGGACTGGATGCCAGCCACCAGATATTGAATGCACCCAGTGCCTTAACCATGCCTGACGCATGCAGGATAAACAGCAAAATACCCACAACTACGGCAACACCTCCTGCTAACAGCCATCCCGTAAAAGAAGGCTCAGGTGGCAGCTCCATCGTTGTTGCTTTCGTCCTTTCCCAGCCCATTGATTATCCTACCGTGCTGTTCTGAGCACTTGAAATTACAGTACAACCGCACTGACATTTGCAGCCATCGACGACAACAGCACGATCGTTGAATGTCCGATGCGGTGATCCTTCCACGATAGGATTATTTCCATGCCCATCTAATGGACAACTCACCAAATCACCAACTAACGCTGCTTTTTTCCCGTCGACAGTAATATTGGAAGAGGCGGAGATCACTTTTCCGCCGTGAGAAGTTTTGTCACCAAGCAAAACCAAGCCTTTTGTCATATTGAATCCTCGAACAATAAATAAGAATCAATTAACGTGCATTTTATCGACCTTATCAAAATCCGGGGAAAGCGTTCTTTCAGGGGCAACACTTCCGTCCGGATAAATTATCTTGGAGTACACACCATCAATTTTTTTTCTGGCTCTATATATCTAATAACTTTCATCTCATCAATTTCAGGGTGAAAATAAATACTGCTGAATTTAGACACTCTGTATGAAAGGAAATTCTCTTTCCCTAACAAGGAAAGAGAATTTGTTTTTTCTGCTATTCTCCTTTCTCGAATATATGGGTAATATTTAGACGAAATATTTAAGTCACCTGTAGAGAAGGTGAATTGGCCATTACGCGAAGCATCATTATCAAAAGCAAGCGTCACACCTACCGCCGTACCGGGTACAAGATCCTTGCCAAGGTGAGTAGCATCAATATATTCAATACCAAGTGTTACGGCGCTTAAAGTCCATTTACATGAACCGCCGCCAGACATTGCTACTTTTGCTTCCCAAATATCCCCGTTCCCTTGCTTCATAGGGATCCCGATAACGTTATAGCTGGGCTCTGTGATAACTGAACCATCAAATCCACTGATTCTCTTTTTCATGCATTCATACGAGATGTATCTAACCTCAAGCGGGAAAGGTTTCGTATACTGAGACGGATTTTTTACTTCAATACTGACCCATTTTGTATCTGGCGGTGGAGATAACGTTTTATTTACGGCCCGGCTCATACTGCAACCCGTCACACTAACAAACACCAAGGAAAGCAAAATAAATTTTGTTTGATTATACATCTCCTATTTTTCCATTCTCCTGATGTCGGGATGAGTTGAGCCATCAGATACGACAGTACCATCAGGATATATTATTTTATAATATGCACCCACTCGATACTCTACTGGCGCAACCATTTTTACAACTTTTGACTCATCAAGCTTTGGTGAAAATATAACAACAACATCATTATTGACATTGGAAATAATTCTTTTTTGTATAAAATCTTTTTTTCCAAAAAGTTCTAAAGCATCATTTTTCTGAATCCTTTTGTTAGTGTGTATCAAAGGATAATAATTCGGTTCTAACTTTAAACTATTACCTGTTTCCATATAAAACTGCCCATTTCGGGAAGCATCATTATCAAAAGCAAGCGATACCCCTACGGCAGTACCGGGTACCAGATCTTCGCCAAGATGTGTTGCATCTATGTATTCGATACCTAAATTGACCGCACTTAACGTCCATTTACACGAGCCACCACCGGTCATAGCAACTTTTGCTTTCCAGATATCCCCGCTTTCTTGCTGCATGGGGATCCCAATAACGTTGTAGCTTGGTTCTGTGATCACTGAGCCATCAAATCCGCTGATTCTCTTTTTCATGCATTCATACGAGATATATCTGACCTCAAGAGGAAAGGGTTTCGTATACTGAGACGGGTTTTTTACTTCAACATTCACCCATTTTGTATCGGCCGATGGAGATAACGTTTTGTTTACAGCCCGACTCATACTGCAACCCGCCACAGTAACAAACACCATGGAAAGCAGAATAAATTTTGTTTGATTATACATTTTCCATTACCTCTTCTCCGTATTGAGCAAACCGCACAAGCGTATCGTTGCCAGACGGCATAGTCAAAGTAGGGGAAAGCGATACACCTAGCAGTCCTTCTATATTCAGAAAGATGTTATTTCTGGCTAACTCTTTCTCCGGTATGCCATTTTCATTTTCTTCCATCTGTTCCCTGAATGAATCAACGTTATACATGTGCTCAGTAAAGGTGCGTTTTTCCACGATCCCGGCGTTATCAATCAGCTCTAACACTTTGTTATACATATAAGGCATATATGAGGTCATAAAGTGATCAAAAAGATTTAAATTAACGCCTCTGTCCGGATTACTGCCTTTGGGGAAAAAGTCAGTTAGATCTGCTTGCGTCAGTGACGCTTTAAACTCTTTTTGCTTCTGACCGGCCTGCTGCATATCCTGTTCCGCCAGCGCAGGGACCAGGTAAAGTTTAGCTTTAAGGGGAAGTGATTTTCTGATGGTAATACACCCTGCCGGCGTTGGCAGGTCCCTCTTACACTCATTCCATTCCCGACTCTGGGTGGCCGTGAGAAAGGCTACCGTGTTGCCGTGGTGCCAGAAGCAGTCTCCCCAGGTAACCATCTGGTTAGCCAGAAGCTCACCCAATGACCAGAAAAAGCCCAGAGTACCGCCAAACCATCCCCAGAGTTTGTATAGCTCATTATCCAGATTAGCTTCTGCTGGAACCGCAGGAATCGGGTCGTTATCATTAACATGGCGAAAATGAGTAATCTCCGATAACTGCATTACGGCATCACGGGTAAAAGTTCGTGGCATACCATAGGTGTAAAGTAAAGGATTATAAATCTTTAATTTTGCAGCATGGATAAGAGCTAAAGCCCCACCTAAACTATGACCACAGATAAATAGCATTCTACTTTCAATGACTTTTAATAATTCTAGTATTTCTTTATTAAATTTTTTTTCAACCCGGCTATACCCACACCAAAACCCTGTATGCACTTTTCCAGCAGGCAATAAGCTAGTACATTGTGTTTTATCTATATCGCATAATTCTGAATTTACCGGTCTGAACGCAAGATCCGTCCCCACATCAAACAAGCTGGCCGTTCCGCGCCAGGCAACGATCACCTTATCCGCGTTATAGACATAGTAAAGTTGCGTATCACCGTCTGCCTTTGATGCTGCAGTATCATTTTCTGTCTGTGCTGTCCCATGTTGATTCTTCTCGTCTACCTTAGGCGAAGTATCCCGTGAGGTATCCATAAATACCGGAGGATGATATCGCTCACTAAACGGAACATCCTGCACTAACGTATTCCATGCAGAGCCGTCTTTATAAAGCTGAGGTAAGCGAGAGAGATCCTGGCACTGATTAATAAAAAAACGCGTAATTGACACTGTATCCAGAGTGCTGTCATTTGCATAGGCAAGCGTCGCTGTCGCCCCAAGGTTAATTCCATTCGCAATGGAATAGTCCTTTTGATGATGCAGAACAAGCTCCCATGCCTTGAAGGGGCATATTTCAATAACGTGTCGTTTTTCAAGTTGATTGGTTTTTATTACCACTCCTTTCATAATTTTATTCTGAGGGAAATGGAATGGCGGCCAGACTTCCCCATCTCTTAACTCAACAGAAGGACGCGTCCGGCAAAGTTCACCGATCACAGCATAATGCCAGATATAGCCTTTCTCTTCAGCTTCAGGACGAACAACAGAATCATTTTCCACATCCCTGCTAACACGCAAGGCACGTTTTTCCATTTCTGTAGCCAGTTGATTACCGTCTAAAGTCAGTCTCAGTTCCAGACCGTGCGGCATGTCGACCCTGATTAGCCCGTCGGCATCGCTCTGACCAGAATAAGTAAATCCCTCTACCGGCCCGGAAACAGGATGAGCACTTTCCACAGTCCATGGCATATTCGCGACAGGAGCATTCTGTTCATCCACAAGTTGAAATTCGACCCAATATGGCATTTGCTCTTCGCATGGAGCATGAGGATTTTTACGGCAGAGTGAGGATACAGCTGTAGTCATTTTATTCGCCCTCCTGGCTATCAACAATATTTCGTGGATATTCGATTTTTAACTGCGATGGCATAGACGTAAATATTGGAGATGTCTCTCCCTCTGCACCAGAAATGCCCTCATAAACCTCACCTTCAGCCGTCGTAATTTTATATGTGGTTAAAGGCTTGACAGCTCCGCTGGCTGATGACGTTGTGGTAAACCCTTCGCTGTACCCTTTCGGGAAAGTCACAGGCGGTGTATCTAAACTGGCTGGGCCTGTCTGATTAACATTGGCCGCTTTCAGCAAAATATTCCCCGGGCACCCCAGTTCAATATTCCCGCCGCTAAGCTTTATATAAGCGCCCCCACAACTTAAAACCAGTTCCTTGCTGGCATTCACCTTTACACTTCCCTGACCACTGGCGACAGTGATGTCCTGTAATGCTGAGACATTCATGGCGTCAGCTTGTGCCTGAATATCAACCTTCCCTGCCCCTGCATACATTTTCATTCCTGCAGCCTGTGCAAACAAACTTACCGCCTCACCTGCAGCTACAGTGAATGATTTACCTGCGCTGATATCGGTATTTTTACCTGACATCAGACCAATACTCTCCCCTCCTGAGGCAAGCCGAACAGTCTGAGGACTGAGAATACCAATACCTGCTGGAGCATGAGCAACAAGTCCCGGCATTTTGAGATACTTCAACGCATCATTCAGTGTTTTCTGCCCTTCGATATCTGACTGTGTGGCTTTGGCACCTTTGACTGCCGTCTGTAGGCTTCGGGCCAGCGTCAGCGCCTGCATCAGTTGTTCGATAACGCCGTCCATTTCCAACATTTTGCTGCCGACATCAGGTTGAGCATCAGCCGTGAGTAAAATTCCTCTGCCACCGCGAACACTTACCCAGTCATTAGTGCGTAACTCAGCCCCCTCGCCACGAAGTGTCCTGGAAGCATTGACATTATGTCCTAAATTAAGCTGCGTCTTGCCTCCGTACTCTGTACTGAGCTTGACGTGCTCCTCGCCCCGTTTATCTTCCATGCGCAGCTTGTTCAGGCCAGCTGTACGGATAACATTTCGCGTGCTGTTCTTTTCGGTGACGTGGTCGACATGGCGGGAATCGTGAAGGGCATGAGCGATATACGGGCGGTCCGGATCCCCTTCGTGGAAAGCAATCGCCACTTCCGTGCCCTGTATCAGCGGGAAGTGGAAGCCGTACTTATCGCCACCGTAGGGTTTGGCAAAACGTACCGGCATGCTTTCCATCCCCTGGCTTTTGTCATCACGGTCGGCATCAAACTTCACCCGGTACTGGCCGGATGCATCCTGCCAGGCGTAGATATCGTTGTCTTTGGCGCTGGTGACGCGGGCCATCAGAGTGCCGCTGACGACTGGACGCTTTTTAGCCGCCGGGCGCCAGCAGCGATTTTCGTAATAAGGCATTGCCTCCCACATTACGACCAGGGCATTCCTGCGGCTGGCGATATAGCCCGTGCGGGTAATGATAACGCCGTTTTCTGTTTCTGACGGCAGGGTCGGCGGTAAAGCCAGTTCACTTATGGTCAGCACCTGTGCCGGAGAAAGCAGGGCATTATTACTGCTGCCACTGATAGTCGTCTGTCCGGACAGAAAACGTTCATGCTCAAGGCGCGCCCAGAAGTTCCCGGTTTCTGCTGACGGTGTAATTTTGTCACCTCGCTCAAGGTGACGCGGGCGATAATGATACACATCACCGTACGTCGTCCCCTCGCCGTCGCCCCGGGTCATGTCCGCCGGTACAGAGGTCAGGATGATTTGCGCTTCGCGGTGATTGTAATCACTGGCAATGACAGAGCGCTCAACCACGTTCTGTCGGACGTTAACCCCCCACACCGAGTCCGCTGCATTATCACTCATTCCCGATGGGCTGCTGAGCGGCAAAGACTTACCGAACGTCCATGCACTCTGCTTGTCTGCGAAATGCACCACTTCGGTCTGGGTGTCGGGCTGCAAGGTAAAGAAGTAGAAAATCCCCACTTCGGCCAGCAGACGCTCAATGAAAGCGAGGTCATTTTCTTTATACTGGTTAATCTGTTCACGCTTTGGATAGTCGGCTTTGAGAGTAAACTCATACTCCCAACCTTTCAGGCCATGCTCCTGCAATACTTCGGTGACGACTTCCGGTACCGACTTATTGACAAAAAAGCGGTGGGTACGGAATTGCTTGCGCAGCAGAGACAGGAACGGCTCAATAATAATCTGGTACGTCGCCTGGTCACGTGAACCACTGATACGCTTAAAATGCGTCACCACGCCATGCACCACTTTCTGCCCGGTAAGGCCCATCAGTGGCCCTGTCCCCATGGTCAGTGTGGCAGGCTTGGTCAGCAGTTGCGCTGACCTGATATTCTGGTCACTGCTGGTAAAGAGAACTGTGTAGTAGTAAAGCTCACTCATGAACTCCTTACCGTTAAACTCTTCCACATCCAGAGAAGCTGTACAGGACGGAATATCCAGACGATAGCGGTTCAACCCGCCTTCAGTTAGCGCAGACAATGTATTTTTAAGCGTATCGGTCAGACTCATGATATTGGCTCCATGGGATAACCTGCTGTCCATGACTTTCTTGCCGACGAGCAAGTAACAGGTTTAATCAGGGGTACTCAGCTAGTACGAAAAAGAGTGCTTACAGCTCCAGTCACGAGGGCACAGGCGAGGGTTTTAATCAGCAATACGGTCATTTCAAAATTGTTCATACCGTATTCGCCATCGCCATTAATGGGGATAAAGCGCCTAACAAACGTGTAAAAAAACGCATCCGGAAAATACATAACACCGGCAATAACAAGCAGGATGAAGATGCAAATTTTCACTGAGCTAGCTCCCTCGCTGGGATGTGTATCAACGGGTGATTTCCATATCCGTGGGTGGCACGTTGCGAACCTGCCCCGGTGCTACTTCAAACGTCACAACCACTTTTCTGGGTTTATCTGCATTTTTTCGGGAGGTCAGGATGTATTCAGCAATGAACTGCCCTTTATCCGGGAAATGATAGTAAGACGGAGGAATACAAAGTTTACCGTCTGTAACGTTCAGGTCAGGACTAAAGTCAAAATGCTTCTCTTTTGGAGGGGTGCCACGAGGATTGATCCCCATGTCGTTTGGTTGGTAATCAGCTGGTTCATTAACCAAAAAGCAGATATTTTTGCCAACAGCGATAACCTGCGCCGTTTCATCAGGCTCTAACCGATCGCCCACACCAGGACAACCGGTAAGGACTGAAAGACTGAGAAAAGAAAGCCCCCCCGCCAGAAGCATTCGGGAAAGTCGATTTATCACCATGGAAAACCTCGCATAGCGTTTTTATATTCAGGACGAATAACTGATTCGGTCACATCACCATCCAGCGTGATATCGGGATATCTCCCCCCTTTCAGACGCAACCATATGTCATAGCCCTGAGACTCCAGGGTAAAATAGTCTGCCACTATTTGTGCCTGCTGCTCCATGGGGTACTCACTCAGCAGCCGCCCATCCAGTTGATAGTGGTAGCTGGCCAGCCAACTGAACATCCCTCGTCCGATAACATTCATCCCTCTTTCGCGCTGCCAGACATGAGTCATCTCATGAATAAACAAGTGCTGTGTATCAGCAGAGGTTTTAGAAAAATCAGGCCGGTGCCAGTGACGAAAATACAGCTCACCATTAGGTGTCATTGCTACATACTCGCCCTGCATACCAAAAGGCAGATAACTGCCATGATGGATCCTGACCTTCTCGTAATCTATCCGGTTTCCAAATACCGTTCTGGCTAAGGCGATTTCTCCGGTGGTCAGTTTTCTGACTGAATCATCTTCCGGTGTTTCTTTGTTTTTATCGACTTCTTGAATGGACATTCACTGCCTCCAGATTAGCTTTCAGTCGAATCTGTAAACTCCAGCACAATCCCTTCATCATCATTCCATTCCAGGGTCAGAGACTTCGGTTTCTGCTTCGCGGCCATGTGAGTCAGCAGTTGCTGGCTCAGTACTGGCAGGATTTGCTGATTGAGCAGGCTATCAACGTTACGTGCGCCGGTATCCGGCAGCAGGCAGGCTGCCGTCAGGGTGTCATACAGGCTCTCGCCAATGTGGGTGCTCAGGCCGTAGTGGCGTTGTAAGCGCTTGCCCACCTGGTTGAGTTTCATTTCCACGATGGTACGCATCGCACTTTCGGCTAACGGGCGGTAAATCACAGTCTGGAAGCGGGCCAGTAGCGCAGGCTGGAAGTGGTCACGCAGGACAGGGCGCAGCAATTCCTGCAAATCGCTTTCGCTGGCCTCCGGCTGCTCACCCAGCAGCTGCATGAGAGGATCGCTGCCGAGGTTGGAGGTCATCAGAATTACCGTATTGCGGAAGTCGATTTCTCGCCCTTCACCGTCTCGCATAAAGCCGCGGTCAAACACCTGATAAAACAGGTTCATGACATCACGATGTGCTTTTTCCACTTCATCGAGCAGCACCACGCTGTACGGGCGTTTGCGTACAGCTTCGGTCAGTATGCCGCCCTGACCATAGCCGACGTAACCCGGCGGGGAGCCTTTCAGTTGCGACACCGTGTGCGGCTCCTGGTACTCCGACAGGTTGATGGTGATGAGTGACTTCTCACCGCCGTACAGCACATCTGCCAGCGCCAGCGCGGTTTCGGTCTTACCGACGCCACTCGGGCCAACCAGCAGGAACACACCCTGCGGGCCATTCTCTGACGTCAGTCCGGTCGTCGCCGCGCGCAGACGCTGCGCAATGGCGTTGAGCGCCACATCCTGACCCACCACCCGTTTACCGATTTCAGTTTCCAGCGCCAGCAGTTCGGTCTGCTCATCCTTCATTAATGATGAAAGCGGCACGCCGGTCCAGTCTGCAATCACATTGGCGACCGTGCGGGTGTCGACATCTATCGACAGCAGCGGGGTGTTGCCCTGTAGCACAGACAGCTGATTTTGCAGCTGATTAATATCAGTCTGGCGGCTGATATCCTGACGCGTTTCCAGTAACTGTTTCGTGAGGTTTAACTCGAGGCCGTACTGACTCTCCAGCAAATCGAGTTCGACAATCAGGTCGTTCTGCTGCTGCTCAATCGCAGTCAGGCGTTCGCCGTGATGGTTGTTGCCGAGCGCGATATCTTCCAGCAGGGCCTGCTTCTCGATATCCAGCGCGGTGAGCTGTACGCGGTACTGCATCAGGGCTTCCGGTACGGTGTCGAGGCTCATGCGCACGCGGGCGCTGGCGGTGTCGAGCAGGTCAACCGCTTTGTCCGGCAACTGGCGGCCTGTCAGGTAGCGACGGGACAGCGTGACAGCGGCGCGTACCGCATCATCGGTGATGTGCACGCCGTGGTGTTCAGCGTAGCGGGATTTCAGGCCACGCAGCATAAGGCAGGCGATGTCGTCGTCTGGCTCGTCGACTTTCACCATCTGGAAGCGGCGCTCCAGCGCGGCATCACGCTCGAAATATTGTTTGTATTCAGACCAGGTGGTAGCAGCGATGGTGCGCAGTTCACCACGAGCAAGTGCCGGTTTCAGCAGGTTGGCGGCATCCGCACCGCCCGCTGAATTACCCGCGCCGATGATGGTGTGGGCTTCATCAATAAACAGCAAAATCGGCACTGGCGACTGCTGCACTGCATCGATGACGTTTTTCAGACGCTGTTCGAACTCACCCTTCACGCCTGCGCCCGCCTGTAACAGACCGAGGTCGAGTGTACGCAGAACGACGGTTTTCAGGCTTTCCGGCACGTTACCCTCGGCAATACGCAGCGCCAGGCCTTCAACCAGTGCGGTTTTACCGACGCCCGGTTCGCCGACCAGGATCGGGTTGTTCTTGCGACGGCGGGAGAGAATGTCGACCATCTGGCGGATTTCGGTATCACGGCCGAACACCGGGTCAATCTTGCCCTCTTTCGCTTTGGCGGTGACGTCGAGGGTGAATTTATCCAGCGCGTTCTGTAGCGCCGGGTTCAGCTCCCCCTCTTTCAGCTCTGCACCAACCGGGCGTCCCACAAACTCAACTTCACCGCCGTAATTTTGCGCCAGCTCTGCTTCCTGCTGCACTTCTGGACGTTCGTCTGACTGTGCGTCCAGCAGCGGGCGCAGACGCTCCAGCTGGCTCTGCCCGAGGGTCAGCAGCGGCCACAGACCGTCACAACGCGCCAGTTTAGGTTTATCCACCAGTGCCATCAGCAGATGCACGCTGCGGATGTGCTCTTCTCCATTAAGGGACGCAAGCATCCAGGCTTCCTGCATCAGGGTCTGAATGCTATCGGAAAGCTGCGGGCGACTACGAACGGAGCGCGGTTGTTTATCAAGCCAGCCGAGCAAATCCTGCCACAGCGTATCCATATCCCACTCGTAACGACGCGCCAGCACCGTCAGGTCACCTTCGCCCTGCTCCAGCAGTTTCAGCAGCCAGTGCTCAGGCAGAATTTCCGCATGGGCGCGGGTCAGACAGAGCGAGGCTGCCCCTTCCATCGCGCGGGCACAGTACGGATTCAGACGACGTAACAGGATGGCTGGATTTTCCATTTTTCTCTCTCTTGATGGCTTCCGGGCACGCTACCGCCCTTCGCTGTTTCCCGTTAAGGGGACCAAAGCGCATATGGCCGGGCAGGCAGATTGTGGGTTTCTTTGCTGAGCACCCGTAATAACAGACGCTTAGCAAAAAGAGCGGACAGAGAAGCTCTGTCCGCTTGTGACTTACGCGGTGGCGCGTTCGTTCCAGGAATCGGAATGAATGATGTTGCCGTCTTTGTAAGTCCAGGTGATTTTTTCGTAGCGCAGCTCGATCTGCTCAAGGTGGTTATGCTTCTCGTAAGAAGGATCCTTGATGTCGTGCATCACCGGGTTCACCTTCACCACCTTCACGTTCTCAAGTTTGGTGTTGAAGTACTCCACTTCCTGACCGGCGTCGTCGATTTTGTACCACTTGAATTCAGCAGACTTCAGGGTCTGACCGGTGGTCACCGCTTTGTACAGATACGGGCTGGAGGAGTCGATTTCCTTGGTGAATTTGAACGGCGTGTGAATACGCGTGCCGGTCAGTTTGCCAGTGTTGTTATCGGTCGGGATGTACAGGTTATGCTCCTGCGCCACCAGTTCGATGCTGCCTTCACGATCCTGAACGTCCACAGACCCTTTAATGTCCGCGCCGCCGTCGTCTTTCAGCCAAAGATAAACAGGAATTGCCATGATTTACTCCATTTCATTGGTATCTGCGCCATCATCCGATAGCGCCTGAGTGTTGCCCGGTATCTGACAGGCATCGGCCTGAGGTACCAGACTGATTTCAACACGGCGGTTCAGCGCACGGCCGTCCGCTGTATCGTTAGTTGCGACCGGGCGGCCTGCGCCATAGCCCTGCACCGCAAAACAGCTTTCCGGTACATCACCGGTATCCCTCATCCAGTCACGTACCGCTTCAGCACGTTTCAGAGAGAGCGTCTGGTTGAGTTTCAGGTTGCCGGTATTGTCGGTATGTCCGCTGACCACAATCAGCCAGCCCGGCTTCGCCTTGATGCCCACAAGAGAATTAATGAGCATTTTCGTGGAGCCGGCCTTCAGGTCAGATTTTCCGGAATCAAACAGCGACATGCTGTCGAGGCGAACGGTCTTCGGTCCCTGAATGATTTTTTTGATAACCGGAGGAGGTGGCGGAGGTGGTGCCCAGTCACTGACGGCCGCTTCCACCGGCGGCACCATACGCAGACCCTGATACAGCCCCAGGCGATAGCGCAGAGGTTCACCCCGACGCGCCCAGTCATCCAGCAGAGCACCATCGGCCCTGAGGCGCTGTTGCGCCCGAAGTTTGGGGGCGACTGGCTGGCCCGACAGATGGTGATACTGTGCAAGGTGGTCACTGACATTGCGAATGAGGCGCTGGTTATTGACCCAGGAAGCCAGCATCGCCAGGGCCAGAAACACCCCGCCCAGCAGGCCGGCATTACGCCAGAATACCATCCGACTGCTGACTCCCCGACGGCGCGGCAGCGCTGGCAACAGCAGTTCAGGCAGAGGTAAGGGCTCATCGGTACAGGCTGCGTCAGGCGGCAATGCGGTCACGGAGCCAATATGCTGCTGCCAGAGATTATCTGGCTGACCACTCACCGGCACCATACAGACACCCAATGCGCAGGGTTTCATCGCGGGCAACTCACCGTGGCGAACCGACAGCAGGCTGTTGACCGCGGTCTCCTGCCAGGCAAGCACACTGTCAAGCCACAGTCCCTGACTCAGACGGGAGAGACGTTCACCTACATCCGGTTCACGGGCCCACTCAGCCAGTGACAGGCTACCCTGCCCGGGCCGGTGAACCTGCATACCCGTACGCTGGCTGATCGTGGTAAACCAGACAGGCTCAGCTGTCGTGCAGGCCGCAGGCGGAGACACCCAGGTCACCGTCCACATTGGGGGAAGACTGCCAGGGGCGGAGCGGCACTGTACGATCCCACGCTGCCAGCTCCGCAGACGCTGGGTAAAATCGTCTGCGGACGTGTGGGACTCAGGTAAAACCGCCAGCAACACCGAGACCTGGGAGACCAGCGCCGGACGCACCTGACCCAGAAATTGCACCAGTAACGGCAGCTGCTCTGCATCTTTCACCCACAGATACCAGCCCTGGCGGGTTTCACGATGGCGGATTTGTGGCGGGAACAATGCGATGTTATCGCCACAGACCAGAATGACGGCCCCCTGAAAATCCTCCGGTGGCAGGCTGTCATCCACTATCTCTCTGACGGCTTCGGTACGCGCCTGCACTGCCCGCCACTGACGCCAGAGTAAAAAAACAGACACCAGGACAATCAGCAGGCAGAGCACGACACGGCTGGTTACCGACAACGGCCAGAACCCCAGGATGAGCCACAGCGCCAGAAGCGCCCCGAAAGCCGTTAACAGACTCCGGTAAACATCACGCATGGCTTACTCCGGCCTGACAATCTGGCTCACCAGATCGGTGAGGGAGGATGAAAGGAAGAACCACAGAACCACCAGCACCACAGCACCGGCAATCCAGGATAACCAGTACCCGCGTCGGCTACTGCGCAGGCGCGATGCCCTGACGATAACCGGTGCCTCCTGAGCGAGCTGAAACGCGGGCACTCTTTCTCCCAGCGTCCTGACCACATCCTCGCGGCGCTCATCATCCTGTGCCCGGTACTGGCCCACAAACCCCAGTTGCAGGGTACGATACAGACAGGTCAGCACCGCAGGATCCGGAGCACTTTCTTTCAACAGGTTGCGGATGCGTTCCCAAAGCTCCTCACCGGCATTCAGGGTGCCAAAAAAATGCGCCTGCAACGGATCACGACGCCAGGTCAGATAACCATCATCCGTGCTTCCCCGGTTCATTACGCTCTCATCCAGCAATGCACACAGGGCGTACACCATGTGATCACGGCTGATATCACTGTAACCCGCCCCGGTCAGTGCGGTACGTGCATCCTGCACCAGACGACAGGCACGACGGTAAAGCCCCTCCCCATCCCGGACTTCCTGGCCGCCCCGTAGCTGGCTGGCCATCAGCCAGCCGGGATAGAAGATACGTTCGATCTGGCTGGTTTCGGCTTTATTCATGTCCGCAGCACCGCAAAGAGTTCAAGTTTCACCTCCCCCAGTGAACGTGGGGTGTAGAACGTACAGTTGCCCATTTCCAGCATCTCCCGTGCGGCATCTGAACTCAGATCCAGTGAAAAATACTGATTCTCCAGACGCAACGGGATCGCTGCAGGCACATGGGTCAGCGGTTTAATGACCATGCCACTTAACGCGACGTTCACCACGTCTGAGACATCGTCAAAGCTGCCCGCCTTACAGAGCTGAGGGAATTTGACCTGCAGCTCATGGTTTGGCATGGAGGAACGCACGGAGAGATAGAAATCCGCACCTTCGCGCAGACGCGCATCGTGCAGAGAGCCTTTCCAGATCTGATCGGCATGCTCGAGCGCAATGCTGACCACCCGTGAAGGCAGACTGGCTTCCAGCAACTTATCCAGCAGCGTCAGCAACGGCGGAAAAACCCCCTCCGGTGCATCATGGCGGTAAGCAGGAATATCTCCGGCCTCGTGCTCAAGTGAAAAAGTCAGCAGGCTGCCGGCAAGACGTGCCAGTTCGCGGTACAGCAGTTCCGGATGTCGGGAAGGTGTCTGCAACAGTTCGGTCAGCACAGGTTCGGCGCTGTTCAGGGCGCTAAGCAGCCAGAAAAGGGACACATCTGCGACGGCAAAATCAGCCATCCGCTCATTGCTCTCACGACGCATCGACATCAGACGCCGGCGACGGGCCTGCAGACGGACCAGCAGGTCAGCGGTTTCCGTGACCAGAAGCGGGCTGGCAGACACTGAGAGCATCGGCGGAATAAATGATGCATCGCGGCTCCACTGCCCCTGGGCATTACGTACCAGACGGGCAACCGGACAGGTCAGATAAGCGGTATTCTCCTGCGTGGACAGGCGCAGTGTGATGGCGTGACGCAGGATGGCAAGCTCACCGCTTTCATGACCCGCCAGCTCCTGTACGGTCACTCGCTCCCTTTTCCAGCGCCGTGGCCGTTCGCTGTCCTGACCATTATCCAGATTTCCCCCGCCGGCATTCAGCAGCGGGAGCGCCACCATCACCTCCACGGCATCATTGCCTGATGCCGATGACAGGTCACAGACCGGCGGGAGGGTATCGGCGAGATCGGTATCAACCAGCGTGCCATCCTGAAAACACACGACCAGGCGAGTGGCATTCAGGCGGGACAGCGCAAGCGCCGCATCATCAAACTCGGCGACCGCAAGCCCCCAGGTATGTGCAATCCCCATTCGTGCGACGGTGTCGGCAATATGCGCGTTCCAGCGGGCCTGTTGCTGGAACTGTTGCGGGGCAAGCGCAGCCCCATCTTCCCAAAGCGGGCGATAAATTTTCATCCCTGATAACCCCTTGCCTTATGATTTGGCTTTCGGCATCTGGGAAACCAGTGACAGGTTGACGTCCATCCCTTCCACCTGGAAGTGCGGCACGGCGTAGAGTTTCACGCGGAAGAAGCCCGGGTTGTCTTCGATATCTTCCACAATCACTTTCGCATCGCGCAGCGGGTGAGAAGCCTGCAGCTCGTCGCCTGGATCGGTCATTTCGGTGACCAGACCACGCACCCAGGTGTTCAGCTCCAGCTCCAGCAGACGACGGTCTTTGGTGGTGCCGATGTTTTCACGCTGAATCAGCTTCAGGTAGTGGGCAATACGCGACAGCAGGAAGATGTACGGCAGACGTGAGTTGATACGGCTGTTGGCCGTCGCATCTGCAGTGTCGTACAGCGCCGGTTTCTGGGTAGAGTTAGCGCTGAAGAACGCTGCAAAGTCGCGATTCTTGTAGTACGACAGGGGAATAAAGCCCAAATTGGCAAATTCAAATTCTCGGGTTTCCGGGATCATCACCTCACTCGGGATCTTCACCTGATTACCGGTGCCCAGATCATACAGATGAATAGGCAGGTCCTGAACAGCACCACCGGCCTGCGGGCCACGGATTTGTACGCACCAGCCGTTATTGATAAAACTGCGAACCATGTTCGACGCAAAGGCAAACGAGGCGTTGGTCCACAGGTATTTATCGTGTTCCGGGCCTTTCACTTCTTCCACATAGTTGAAGCTGCGTACCGGCACAGTGTCCGGACCATACGGCAGACGGCCCAGTACGCGCGGCATTACCAGACCGATATAACGGGAGTCGTCCGTTTCACGGAAGGATTTCCACTTGATATACTCCGCGCGGTCGAAGTAGTTACCGATATCTTTGATCGCCGCGACATCTTCCATAGAATCCTTGAGGAAGAATTTCGGACCTGCTGAGCCAATAAACGGCATATGCGCTGCGGCAGACACTTTTGAAATATTACGCAGCAGGGCAACGTCCTGCGCTGAGGCATCAAACTCGTAAGCAGAAATCAGCGCAGCAATCGGCTCTCCGCCCGGAGAATCGTATTCTGCCGTGTACGTATGCTGATATAATCCGCTCTGAATAATCTCCGGCGCGTCTTCAAAATCCTGACGCAGGTCGTCCTTCGACAGGTCAAGCAACTCGATTTTGACGTTCTGACGGAAATCGGTTTTATCAACCAGCGACTTCAGCCCACACCACAGACTCTCTACCGCCTGAAACTCCTCATGGTGCATCACCGCATCCAGCTGGCGACTAATCTGGTAGTCCAGTTCAGCGATATGATGGTCAATCAGCGTCTTATCGAGTTTTTCAACTTTTGAGCCCGATTTGGTCAGACACTCCAGGAACACCTGCATCCCGGCAGTTAAACGTTCATCCGCGGTCGCATCTGACATCGCCTGCGCGTCCTGCCAGATATCCAGCGCACTCAGCTCAGACACCGGGTTCAGATTGATTTTTTCAAACAGGGACGCATACACCCCACCGGCTGCAGGACGTTCAAGCACCATACTCTCGCCACCCGCGGCATTCTCATTTTTTACAGACATCAGCATCTTCCTTTTAATCCGTTAAATCATCGTGACCGTTATGGCTGCTTAGATGCCAGGGCTGAAAGTTCGGCTCTGAGTTCTGCGCTTAACGCCGGGTCGAGCAGAATTTTTTCCAGTTCTTTCCGGAAAGCCTGATTGTCCAGCAGGTTCGCTTTTAAATCGCGAAGCAGATTGCGCATAGAAAGCATTGCCTTCAACTGAGGGATTTGTCGGGAGACCTGCTCCGGGGTGAAATCTTTCATGCTCTGGAAGGTCAGGCTGATGTTGTCTTCGCTGCCGTCATCAGCCAGCGTGTTTTTAACGGTCAGATTGACTTTTGGGGAATATTCGGAAAGAACAGAATCAAAATTATTTTTGTTCAAGCTAATTTTTTTGCGCTCCGACAGGGGTGCAGACTCCTGACCATTACTGAAGTCGCCCGCCACCAGTAATTTGAGTGGGAGCTCGGTTTTCTTGCTGGTTCCCCCTGTATGCAGGTCAAGCTTTAGATTAATACGTGCCTTTGGCACTTCATTCTGGAAACTATCAGCCATCTCATCATCCCTCGGTTTATCGCTGCGTGCACTTTCAGACTAAAGTGATTTACACGCGATAATAGAATAATGATCGACTTAAGATCAAATACACCGATCTTTAATCGGCATATCGAAAATCCTTAAGAACTTTCCACTAAATGTTAATGGTGAATTGCACTGACATGCCAGTAAAATGAACTATCACCAGCACGTAAAACAAACTTTTATGTCGCACTAGTAAAAACAAACGGACAATTGTTAATAAAATGATCTGAAATTGATTTTCATCAATATCAGAGGGATTAAAATACCCATGCATTTTTAAAGATATGGTTTTTAGATCAGAAAGAGACAAAAGGGGCAGAAAGTCATAGCCTTGCTTCATTTGGGAAACACAGCAATAGCCATAAGGTACACATCAGAAACATAAGCGGTTTTATGTCCCGGCGGAGAACGTTTCATTTACTGTCAGGGCTGTATGGCGATCCTATCAGGCTTCAGCACGACAGCAGGGAGTGCATGGGCCTGGAAAACCGCCATACATGCTGACAGGTTGCCCGTCACCTGAAATTCAACCGGCGCAACCAGTTTGCCCTCATTCGAAAATCCATCAGTCAGGGCTTCAGTGCCCCACTCCCGGTCACTCACCACTGCATTGATTTAAGCTGTTCAATCACATAAGTCAGCCGGTACAAATCCGACTGAGCGGTCACCGGCCCTGTACAGGATACCCACAAATATTCCAGACGGTTGAATAAGCCCGCGGCAAGACCTTTGTTACGTCCCAGCGTCAGTAACCCCTCAATATCGAATGCAATAGCGCGCGAAAACCGTTTTTGCTTATACGCCACAGTTAACCAGCGTAGCAAAAATGTATGTGTGCTGAGCGGCGACAACGCCTGCCCATCCTGCTGCACGGTACGTAATGCGACAAGAGCACATCAGGCAAAATGCGCCAGTTCAGCGACGGTTTGTTCCGAGGGGAGAGTATTGTGAGTTTTTTTCATGCAGGAATTATATCTACGCGGAATACATCGGGGGAAGATCGGGATAAGGATAGTATTTTCAGGCCAGAATGATGGGCATCCGTCCTGTTGCATCAGCCATTATCTTTCAGGACGAGTAACGCCTGTTCTGACCCCCATAACGGGAGAGACCATTTCCTTCACCCGGGTCTGTAACAAACTGAATGGCTGTGCAAATGAACAGCTGTCCGAACGGCTGATAATGAAAGACGACATGCTGGCAACGCAGTTATCAGCATCAACCACCCTGCACCATATGCCACCAATAATGGCACACATCTCCTGCAACACATTATCCATAAGTGACGGGTTACTCATTGTCCCCGGCGTATCAGCATTCATCAGCAGCACCATTTTCACTCTGGCGCACTCGCAGCCTCCCACAGCCAGCGCAGGATCGTGGGAGGTGAATGGCGACGTGCCTGCTGACGCTGGCGCGAATACTCGCCAATGTGCAGCCAGACTTAAGTGTGAAAACGCAGAATCAATGACAGGTATTCGTTTACGGTTTCACGATACGGCAATTTCAGCGTAAAGCTGAATGCCGCCAGTCGCGGGTAATGGTCAATGACCTGTTGCAGAAATGCGCGAGTGTTAGCGCCATCGGCTGTGTTACCGCCTGATGCAACAGGTGAATAATTATTCATACGATATTTCTCAATAGCAGAAGGTGGATTGAGGACTTATTGATCTCTGAATCTGTAGCATGGGCCGCACCATTTCATCTGAATGGGGACGTTCCGGAGATTTTTCTAAAACCGGATGCCTGTAGCAGGCGCAGTACCCTGCCAGCACGTTGTCGAATGCAAAACCGCCGGTAGCGGTTGTAATACAGTAATGACTACAGGCAGGCCTGCCTGGAGCACTAACGCTACCATCATCCTCAGGTTCTGTTTTATGCTGTCTAAATTAAGCTACCACACTACAGAATGACGAAGGAACAAGGTCGATGAATTTACCCCCCGAACTGTATAATGCCAGCCAGGTGAATCTTCCGGCACAGCAATACAACAGTCCCGTGAAAAAAGCCTCAGAACCCTATCCGGTCCAGCAATTCCCCCCTGTTCTCCGGAATGTCATCCAGGCATTACATAACAATACTCAGATCCCGGTAGAATTAATTGGTAACGTTGTACTGGCGGCTACGTCACTGACATGCCAGTCACTGGTTGAAGTCATTCAACCCCACACGAATATGCCTGAACCCTGCTCACTTTATCTGATGACCATCGCTGAATCCGGCGAAGGAAAAACAACCATTCATAAGCAGGTCATGAAGCCCTGTTACAGGTTTGCAGCAGAACTCATTCAGCAATACGAACAGCAACTCATCGATTATAAGAAAAAATTAAAACTCTGGAAAATTCGCCAGCAGGCGCTTGAAAGCAATTTAAGACAGGCAATTAAAAAGGGATATTCAGGTGAAAATGAAGAGCACGAGATCAGTAAACATGCTCAGAACGAACCGCTACGGCCACCACGTCCCAATTTTATTTATGAAGACACGTCCCTGAAAGGCCTGGTGGAGGGCCTCAGCGAACACCCCGAGGCCGGTTTTATTTCTGACGAGGCGATAACTTTCTTTAAAAGTTACCTGAAAAACAACCCCGGGTTACTAAATAAAGCCTGGGATGGTGAGATGTTTGACTTCCGCCGCGCAGACGGCGAAATTTATCAGATAACACCATGCCTGACATTCTCGTTAATGTCCCAGCCGGGTGTATTTATAGATTACATCAAAAAACATGGTGTCTCCGCACGGGCCAGTGGATTTCTGTCCCGTTTTCTTTTTGCATGGACTGAGAGCTCAATCGGGGACCGCCAGAATACTCAGGCAGCGATTGAAACAGAATATGACCTGAATGTTTTCCATGAAAGGGTTACCAGACTTCTGGCGTTGAACAATATTCCCTTGTCCGGCACCGGCGCTCAAAAGAAAACATTAAAACTCACGGATCAGGCGCTGGCTGTCTGGAAAGATAACCGTGCTCAGATTGAAAGAAAGCTCACCCCCGGTGGCGAATGGGAACACATCAGGGACATTGCTTCGAAAGCCAGTGCAAATACATTAAGAATCGCAACTCTTTTACAGTATTTTCACAATGACAACTCAGAGGCGATCCAATCAAGCGCGGTTGAATGTGCCATTAAAATCATGAACTGGTATCTGAATCAGGCTGACAATATATTTTACCCTATGTCAGAACGTTTCCAGTTTGAGCAGGATGTTCGCGAACTGTATTTTTGGATTATGAACAGAATCAGACAAAACAATGGCTATGCTATTTTAAAAAATGACCTAGAAAAGTATGGACCACATCGTCTCAGACGAGCAGAAAAACTGACACCCGTACTCAGTCAGTTAATCTTCCAGGGATATTTCGGTGTCATACAGATGCACGCACATAGCGCGCTGTACATTACGCTGCATCATCAGAATGGCGTGTTTAACCTCCCTTATGGTTTTGCATACAATTCACCCTTTAATATTATACAGTCACGAAATGACACAAAGGGCAGGCCGTACTATGTTGCCATCCCTTTGATTACTCAATGATATCTGAATATTATTTCAATTTATGGCATCCATAAAACACGAAAGCAATTTTACTTTCGAATAAAGCGTTGGGGTAACATCAAAACCCAGCTGACGATTGTTCATAAAAAAACCATTTTAATATTTCTATCAGGAAAAATTCTGGCTACGATTGCTACTGTAGCAACAAAAGCCAGCATTTTAAATTAACCTATGATTTTAACGCTCACAAAATGACCTATCCGAACCGCTATCATGTTGAAGGAAGCAACGTCTGCCTGTCACCCTGCTTTCGTTTAATTCGGACATTGTTGCTACAGACAGCAAACACCATCTGGCAGAGAAAGATAATCAAGGTTATCTGCGTGAGTCGGCTATACGTAATTTAACCCAGTCTTCAACCTCACTCTTCAGCCAGCGTGAGCTGCGTCCCAGTTTAATCGGCTTTGGAAACAGACCGTCTTGGATTAGCTTATAAAACCATTTATCACTACACCCGGTAAAATCGGTAATGAATGCCATATCGACCATTTTATCACTGAGCAGCCCCTGGGTTGTGGTATCTGTCATGACGATTTCTCTCTGTCTTAAGGGAATGAAAGACAGGAGCACCAGGAGTGATTGATTTATCCTTAACCTGGTACTCCGCCATAACATTCCTCTCGCCAGTAGAAAAATACTTTTTACTTAATCAGTACTGACTGCAGCCAAAGTTACGCTGACCATCTGAATTATCTTTGCTGTAGTCCTTGGCCAGATAATTAAGCCTGTCAGTGACATTTGATAACTGAGCCATATAGTCATTTTGGTTTTTACTCAGGTGGTAGTAACAACTGCCAGGAAACTCTACAAGGGGATAATATTTCTGATGATTAACCACAGTATTCAGCCCCAGAGCCCGAACCCAGGCCTCCATAATCATCAGGGCCAGATTGTGAGTGTATTCTCCGCCTGTACTGGTATAGCTTCCTGGATAGGCATATACTTCACGATTAAACAATAAGGCCACGTGATAATGCTTTTTACCGTACTCATTAAACTCCCGAGCCCAGATATGGCGAACATGACAGGAATGAACCCGTTTACCAGCATTGCATCTTTTCAGTAAGTCAGCTTCAATTTGAGCCTTAAGGGAAACAACGAAACGGGTGACTATTCCTGAGTCGAACTTATAAGCACCTGTTTCAATCTCAGGCAAACGAAGGTCTACCCTCAGGACCATTACACGGGGATAGTCATTCAGGGCTTTAGTGATAGTATCCTGAATACGTTTAACGTAGTTCTGGTTTAATGTGCCGTAGCTATTGGTATTAATGCTCATGAGGAAATTACCTTGTGTTAGTAAGTTTGTTCAATAGATATGCACAGGCAGTAATAAATCACTTCCTGCTTTGTAGATTAACATCAGAAAGTGACAGGGTACGAATGTGTGTTATTGATGCGACATCAGGTGTAAATTTGTATATTGGCCATATTTATTGCATTAGTTTTTTATCTGGTGTTGCTCATATAACCCTTACTCTATCTGATACTCTTATTGATATAATTACGCAGACACTAATAAGTGAATCTATATTATTATATAACCAACCCGACAAGCGTTAACATATATTTATAGAAGAATACAATAGAAGAAGAAAGCACTTAAAATTAGTATTTTTACAGCAGATAACCACTTGTTTTTACTCTCAAGTTAGCACTCTTCTTCACATATAATAGCCAGCATAATAACGGGTCTGTTGAACCTGCTCTGTCATACCCTAAACTGTCCTTTCAACAGGAACAGTTCGCCTCCCTAAAAAATTACATTCAAAAAAATTTCAGGCCTATATTACCAGGGTGAGAACGGCAGCAGAAATTCTGCCGTTTTATTATTTCACTCACGGAGGTTAATGTGTCCGATAAAACCGAGCAGGGCCTTGATGCCCTGAAGCAACAGCTTTCTCTCCTGCCCGAAACACTCTCCCGTACAATACTGAACCGCATCCGCCAGCATATCCATTATGAGCCAGTCATCGGCATCATGGGTAAAACAGGGAGTGGCAAAAGTTCGCTCTGCAATGCCCTCTTTCAGCAGCCCCTTAGTCCGGTCAGCGATGTCCAGGGTTGTACCCGCGAACCGCTTCGCTTCACGCTCAATATCGGCGGGCGCCGCATGACGCTGGTCGATTTGCCCGGTGCAGGCGAATCGCTGGACTATGACCGTGAATACCGGCAGCTGTATAAGGAGCAGCTACCGACGCTGGATCTTATCCTCTGGGTGATGAAAGCGGATGACCGGGCTTGTGCCACCGATGAAGCGTTTCACCGGTTCCTGCTCAAGTGCGATGTCTCACCAGGCAGCATTGTCTTCGTCATTAACCAGGCCGACAAGGCGGAACCCTCGCTGGAATGGGACAGAGAAGCGCGTCAGCCCTCCACCGGCCAGTTGCTGACGCTGACCGCCCGAAGCGCAGCCATCTCACGGCAGTTTTCCTGTCCTTATCCGGTGCACGCAGTGTCAGCAAAAACCGGTTACAACCTGGCCCGTCTGGTTGAAACCATGATATTTGCCCTCCCACCGGAAGCCAGCAGCGGCGTGTTTCGTCAGGTCAGGGAAGAACACCGGACTACGGAGGCAGAGAGTACCGCCCGACAGGATTTTGGCGATCTGCTGGGTGAGCTGTTCAGCCGGATAGTGGATGCCATTCCGCTGCCAAAGCCGGTCCGTGAAGCACTGGGAACAATCCGCGAAGGCATTGTGAATGCCGCTTCTGCGCTGTGGCACTTACTTTTTTGAGGAGGTGGAAAATGATACTCAGGAAGCTGACACGCCTCCTGTTGCGCATGCTGCTGCGCTATATCCGAAGACAGATTGTAACCCGGATCCTGGATTACTGCCGGCGCGCAGGCTGGCCGGAGAAAGAGATCCACAGCGTTGGTTGTGCCCTCGCCATTCTGTTTCGCCTCTTAGTGCGTTTGCTCGGATCTAGATTAATAAAACGCCATACTGCAGCCACCTTCAGCCCTGACAACGCGTCCTGCTGACCGGCTTTATGACAGGGTATGACCACCTGCAGCTCACTCACTGAACAATGTGAAATTATCCACGTATATTCAGTCAGTTAACGTGCGAAAAATTTTTCATCTTTTCTGCCGCTCGCTCTCATCACTGGTCATAACCTGTCCACCCTATCCTGCATAATAACCGCATGAGTTATCTCAGTATTTTCCATTCACGGAGGGTATATGCGCGCCACGGATCCTGCGCCCCGACACGACAGGCTTGCACTCAGGCTGTCAGTTATTATCAGCCGGCTTTTTGCCGGTGAATCTCTTTCACTGAAAGCGCTGTCCGGTGAATTTGGCGTATCTGAACGCACCCTGCGCCGGGATTTTTCTCAGCGTCTGCTGCATCTGGATCTGACCGGCGATAACGGCTGCTGGCGGCTACGGACGAACCCGATGCGCGATCATACTCCGGGTGCGCTGGCCTTCGCCCGAAACACCGGAATAGCCCGCCTTATCCCCTCACAGAGCCGCCAGCTGATGCAGCTGCTGATGGATGAAAATGGCACATCTCCGTGTCTGATAGGTCATGTACATCAGCCTGCGGGGATCCTCCCGGACTGCTTTCAGCGGCTTGCTGAGGCGATTTACCACCACCGGATGGTCAGCCTGCTGGTTAAGGGCATCCGTCACGACCACCTCGAGCCCTACCGGCTGATTTTCTCACAGGCATGCTGGTTTCTGGTGGCCTGCCGGCAGGGAGCCATTCACGTTTTCTCGCTTCACGAGATTATCTCCGTCTCGCTTTCAGAGCAGCATTTCAGACATCGCAACGAGACTAATTCGCTCATAGCCATGGAGGACTTTATCAACGCTCTTCCGCATTTTCACTTAATCAGCAACGTCATTCATACCTTCCGGGAGCATTCTCCCGAACCTCACACCAGACCAAAAGGAGTTAAAACATGAAACACGATAAAGCCCTGTTGCTGAGCGCAGGAATGATGCTGGCATCGCTTTCGGCCGGAAATGCCGCTACATCCGACGCACTTATACAGGCACACCACCAGCGCTGCGGCAAACCCGTCTTCTATGCGCAGACTGCTAACCATAAAAAGGAGGTGGAGATTTGCATCATCTCCCCGTCGGTATCGTACTCATTCGGTAAGACCGGCGCAGAACATAAGGAAATGGACATTACCGTACCGGCAAACACCACCACGTATGCATACCAGAGCAATCAGGTAATCAGTCTGCAGGAATTCACCGTCCGGAACGGCGACACCTCATACCAGGTATCTGCCGGAACAAACGATGAAGGCAAACCGTTCGCGTCCCTGGACGTTTACCAGGGAACACCTGAGACGGGTAAGCATCTGGCGGAAATCCGTCTCGACCCGAATACGGTGGTGAACAACATCAGCCATTCACTTGCACAGGAAGACGTGGCGGAATCAGACAGCCTCTGAACAGAGGTGTCTTAACGTATGGATATTAACACATTGATTAATAAGCAATTAAAAATGACGACGGCTTCCAGGAGCGTATTACTGGCCGGCACGCTACTGTCAGCGCTGGCCCTGAGCGGCTGTGGTGACAAAAACGAACGTGAGTTTATCCGGGGTTGTAAGTCCGGTGGGGGGACAACCGCGGTCTGCGGCTGTATCTGGGATGAGCTGAAAACGAAATATACCCACGGGGAACTGGAGAAAATGAACCAGCAGTACGGCTATGTACCCCCACGTTTTATGGACAATATGCTGAGCGCCGCTCAGCAGTGCAGAAAATAAGGACTGAACAGAATGCCGCTAGTTATTAAATATTTTGCAATTGCCTTCGGCATCGCGCTTGTGGTTGTCCTGTTTAACGTATTCGGGAACACGGGCGAAATCCGCAATTTCGGGCAGGGGATGGGATATCTGTTCTGGATGACGCTCGGTCCCGGTGCCGGTATGGCCATCGGCGCGTTCCTGCGCCAGTGGCTGATGCCGGACAGCATCTATACCACTGGCGGAATGGGCGGCCTGTTAAAAGCCCGGCTGTTCTGGCTTGCGGGTCCTCAGTGTATCGGCTGGCTGGCCGGCCTGATGACGGTGGGTAAACAGCTGATGTAGTGCCTTACGCGAATAAACCCATCTTAACACCATACAAGAATGGTAAGAATTTTAAATATTTTTCATAAAGGAAAGTCCCTCATGTTTAAACATCTACTGACCGCCGCGCTGCTCATCATCATCAGCGCCTCTGCCCTGGCTGACACTGCCCCTCTGTCCGTAAATTCACAGGGAACATATCTGATTAATAATCCGAATCTCCCCGTCTGGCAGCTCACCCTGACCAGCCTGGAAAACGACATCACCATTCAGTCACTCACGCTCAACCGGGGCAACTGCCTGATTTCCATCGCAGGCCGGGGTAAGAATATTAACAAACGTCTGGGCTACGGGCAGACGTTCTCTTTCACCACACCGAGTAACAGTAACTTCACTAAATGTCGCCCGCTGGAGCTGACAGTCCAGACCAGCAAGGGACCGTACACCTTTAACTGGCAGTAAGGGCTACCGCTTTTCTGCACTTCTTATTTTAATTCATTCTCTGATAAGGAAATTATCCCATGACAGACATCAATATCCTCAGCCAGCGGCTGAATACCCGCACGCTACATTTTGTCCTGCTCAGCATGGCCACCTGCGGCGTCTGGCCCCTGCTCTGGCTCTACAAAAAGCAGGATATCATCAGCGAAACTACGGGTTACCCGATTTACGGCAATTTGTTTGTTATCTGGCTCACCGTCTGTTTCGGGCTCAGCCGCCAGTTGGGTGCTATGGCAGCGCCTGACCCGTACGGCTATGACTCAACCGGCGATATCCTGCTGGCCATCAGCGGACTGCTCTCAGTGGCCAGCGGATTGATGTATGTGGTCTGGGCCTTTAAGGCGAGAACGGCTCTGCGTCACTATGCGCTGAACACATTTCGCTTTGACCTGAAGATTAACGCCTTTTATACCGTGCTGTTTAACGTCTTCTACATCACGTACTGCATCAATGACATGCAGCAGGCGCTGGCGAAGCACCTGATTATTCACGGCACTGCTGCATCATCGAACGACCCCGCTCCGGCCGGGGCAGAACAGACGAACCAGCCCTGACGACTGCCACAACACAGGTATTACACACCACCGGCGCCCTGCTCATCCGAGCGGGGCGTTTTCTTTTGTCTCTTAGAAAGGAAGTTTCCATGCGCTTAGCCAGCCGTTTTGGCGCTGCCAGCCTCGTGCGCCGCGACCGTTCGTTAACCCGCGATGAACTGGCGCACTATGTGCCCAGCGTCTTCAGTGAAGAAAAACATGCATCCCGCAGCGAGCGGTACACGTATATTCCGACCATTACCCTGCTGGATAACCTGCAGCGGGAAGGCTTCCAGCCGTTCTTTGCCTGCCAGACCCACGTGCGCGACCTGAATAAACGCGACCACACAAAGCACATGCTGCGCCTCAGACGTGAAGGTCAGATTACCGGCAAACAGGTACCGGAAATCATCCTCCTCAACAGCCATGACGGCTCCAGCTCATACCAGATGTTGCCGGGCCTGTTTCGCTTTATCTGCCAGAATGGGCTTATCTGTGGAGAAACCTTTGGTGAGGTGCGCGTGCCACATAAGGGTAATGTGGTGGAGAAAGTCATTGAAGGGGCTTACGAGGTACTGGGGATATTTGACCGGGTGGAAGAGAGGCGGGATGCCATGCAGTCGCTGTTACTCCCCCCACCGGCACAACAGGCGTTTGCCAGGGCTGCACTGACATACCGCTTTGGGGAAGAGCACCAGCCGGTGACGGAAGCACAGATACTGACGCCCCGCCGCTATGAAGACCGTCAGGACGACCTGTGGTCAGTTTTCAATCGTTGCCAGGAGAACCTGCTGAAAGGGGGTCTGCCAGGCCGTACTGCCATAGGCAAACGCAGCCATACCCGCGCAGTTAAAGGTATAGACAGCGACGTTAAGCTCAACCGGGCGCTGTGGATCATGGCCGAAGAACTGCAGCAGGCGCTGAGCTGATGCAACACATCCCTGCAGGCCTTCCTCAGGTTCTGCCGCATCCGTTCACCCTGCTGAACCTCCCCGGTTGCCGCTCCATTTCTGATGACGAACTGTGCGCCTGGTGCTCACACCTTCTTTATCGACCAGGTGAACTCAGCCTGTGCAGCTTAAACATCACTGAGGGGAGCTGGCCCTCGCGCTGTGATGAGGATGGCTATGCGCAGTCCTGTCCGTCACTTCGTCTCAACAACACGTCTAAAAATACAAAGGAAATCACATGAACAACGCACTTAACCTGCCCCATACGGTGACGGAATCACTCACTTCACTACAGGCCGACGCAGACGGCATCGTATGTACGCTCGTACCCGACGAGCAGCGCATCAGTTTCTGGCTGCAGCACTTCGGCAGCATACCGCAGTGGATAACCCTCGAGCCGCAAATCTTTGCCTGGATGGACCGGTTCTGTGCGGACTACATAGGGGGCATCTGGAATTTTTATTCACTCAGCAACGGTGGCGCGTTCATGGCTCCCGATGCCGACAGCGATGAAAAATGGTCATTGTTTAACAGCATGAACGGTAGCGGCGATGAACTCAGCGCCGAGGCTGCAGGAATTGCAGTCTGTCTTATTGCTTACAGCCACCATGCCTGCCGTACGGAATGCGACGCCATGACGGAGCACTATTACCGTCTGCGGGACTACGCGCTGAACCATCCTGAATGCAACGCCATTATGCAGATTATCGACTGAGGAATGCCCCATGGAACAACAGCTTCCTTTATTTGCCTCAGACCTGCCGGTCTCAGCACAACAGACCATCCGGGAGGCATTAACCCTGCTGGAGCGTCAGTTACGCGAACCCGGGGCGTCATTTACCTCCAGCCACGCAGTGCGGGACTGGCTGCGCCTGCAGCTTGCCACACTGGAGCGCGAAGAGTTTACCGCACTCTTCCTCGATAACCAGCACCGGCTGATTGCTCACGAAACGCTGTTCACCGGCACCATCAACCATACGCAGGTCCATCCACGGGAAGTGGTGAAGGCTGCACTGAAACATAACGCTGCCGCCATGCTCGTGGCGCACTGCCATCCCTCAGGGCACGCAGAGCCCAGCAAGGCTGACAGACGGATCACCGAACGTCTTAAGCAAGCGCTGGACCTGGTGGACATCCGTCTGCTGGACCATCTGGTGGTCGGCGGGATGGATATTGTCTCTTTTGCCGAACGCGGCTGGCTGCAAGGAGAATAGCGATGAAAATCATCAGCAAACGCGAGGCAATGACGATTTACCGTCAGCATCCTCAATCCCGCCTGTTTCGCTTCTGTAACGGGATATACCAGTGGTCAGGCAGTATCTGCCACTATGCCGGCCGGGAGGTACAGGATATCACTGGCGTGCTGGCCGTATTCGCTGAGCGTCGCCAGGACCGCAATGGCCCGTATGTCGTATTGCGCAGCGTTACCCTGAATTAATGCACAGTTAAGGATTACTTAAATGCAGAACACAACAAATGTAGTAAACCATGATATTTCTGAGCCCTGGTGGGGACTTAAACCCACCGTCACGCCGTGCTTTGGCGCACGACTGGTGCAGGAGGGTAACCAGCTGCATTATCTGGCTGACCGCGTCAGCATCACAGGTCAGTTCAGCGATGAAGATTTACGCCATCTCGATCAGGCTTTTCCGGTGCTGCTCAAACAGCTAGAGCAGATGTTCGCTTCCGGTGAACTCAATCCCCGCCATCAGCATTGCGTCAAATTGTATGCAAAAGGGCTGACCTGCGATGCCGATACACTGGGCAGTTGTGGTTACCTTTATATCGTGATTTATCCGACGTCAGGCAACAGCATCCCCCGCTAATACCACTTTCTAATCCATCCCCTTTTCAACCCGACTTTATTCAGGAGCATTTCACTATGCAAACCTTATCCGCCATACCGATGCGGAAGGCACCGTCACGTCCGACGCCCGTTGAAATCTGGCAGCGAATCCTTACGTATCTGCTGGAGAGGCATTACGGCCTTTCGCTTCACGACACACAGTTTAGTAATGGCAATGTGATTCAGCAGCATATTGACGCCGGGATTTCACTGGCAGATGCACTCAATTTTCTCGTTGAAAAATCTGAACTGGTGCGAATTGATCGTCCCGGTTTCACCATTCATCATCAGTCCCCTTTTATCGGAGTGATTGATATTCTCCGGGCCAGAAAGGCCACCGGCCTGATGCAACGCAACGGGTATAAAAAGATCACTCTTCTCATCGCAGGGAATGTACCTCAGGAACAACATTCATAAAAATATCCCTGACAGTGGAAGCCGTTGCTATTAACGTACAGGCCCTCAACATGGGCCGGATCGCTGTTGATATCAATGGCATTGAACTTGCTGAACTGATTGATGTGGTCTGTGATAACGGTTATTCGCTTCGCGTTGCTGATAAGCCCGGAAAGCTGGTTGTCGAAGATCCGTTCCCACCGCCCGCCTGAACGGCATTCAATGCAGCACCGCCCATATTACCCCCGAAGATAACACTATTCTGGACCAGATCTCTCTTCAGCATCACGACGGCTGCAACAGCGACTGGGTACTGTATACGGGCTATGACTAGCTGCTCAGACTCAACGCTCGCTTATACCCTGTGAAGGAGCTGAAGCGAATGGGGTTATCAAAGGCCTGTAGTCGTCTGGTAGTTACGCTTATGCGTCGTTACTCCGCAGATATCATCCATTTTGATGCTTCAGGTGAAGCGCTGCCCGGCTTTGCCGCCTTTGACTGGTGACCCAACATCAATCACCACAAGGAGTCCTAATGTCAGAGTCAACCACTGAAGTCGCTCTCAATATTCTGATTGGCTGGCTGCAGGACAATATCGATTGCAGTACGGAAATCATCTTCGACAACGACGACAACAACAACACCGAGTCCGCAAAGCTGTTACCCCATATCACAAAGGCATTGCAGGACGTTCGCGATCTTCGTCATCTGCAGTTTCTGCAACAGGGCAGAACAGATTAACCATCGAACCATACTCACATCACACAGCATAAGCGCCAGCCCTCACCGACTGGCGCTTTGCTTTATATAAAGGAACTTACTGATGTCAGAACTTACTCTCACCGAACCCGAAGTGTTAACCGGCCACACCGACATAATTTGCTCCACCAGCATTGAGCGTATCGTCACCGGACGTAATACCGCGCTGGTGCAGATTGAAACGCTGATACAACAACTTGACAATATCTCTGCCCTGACAAGCAGTGTCGGCGGAGGTAAATCGAATGAATGGGAGTACGGCAATACCGTTACGACTGCTGGTTGATGGAAAAACCAGAAACAGCGATAAAAGCCATCACCCGAAATATCGACCGCAGCATCTGGAAAGACCTGATGAATAAGTCGGGAATGCTGGCGCTCATGGACGCTCAGGCGCGTGACCAGTGGTACAACAGTCTGGAAATGGACGATATTCCGGCTATCAACGAAGAGAATATTCTCAACACATTCAAGCAGCTGCATCTTTGTAAAGGTGACGTATTTGAACGTGGGGCGATAAATGTGTTTAAAGGTCTGAGCTGGGACTACAAGAGTAACAGCCCGTGTAAGTTTGGGAAAAAGATCATCGTGACAGGGCTGGTGAAATATGATCGTTGGGGGTTTGGGCTTAACTGGGGATGGCAACGTGATCGTCTGGCAGATCTTGAACGCATGCTGATGATCCTGGACGGAAAGCCTGTTCCTGACAACCGAGCTGATGTTACCCGTCGTCTCGGCGATCATGTCCATGAAAATAAGCACAGTAATCACTATGAGGATGAGATGTTTGCAATCAAATATTTTCAGAAGGGAACAGCGCACATCCTATTCAAGAGACGTGAACTGGTCGATAAACTGAACGATATCATCGCCCGACACTATCCGGGGGCGTTGCCCACTAAACCCTAAGAAGCCAAGTTATCGTATCATTTTCAAACACTGATGGTGCTCACTACGATTCCGTAAACAGCCAGGGGACCGTGCAATCCAAAACACTTCAGATGGACATAAAAATTTCCGTTCAACCTTCTAGTTTTGACTTACTACATATGGGGGCCGTATTGGGGGCACATGAATTAGTCGAACAAACTAAATTATATTATTATCAATAGATTAAAACGCAAATTCGAAGTCTGCAGGGGACACCAAACCTGCCCTGTACTTAACCCCGCACTATCAATTAAAACTGTTAATAATCAATAACAAGTAATTAATAACAGTTATCCTCTTTCGCACTTTTTCTTCTCAGAAATCAATAATTATTTGACGGTCCTGGCTATGTTCTTTAGACAAATCAATGAACACCAGTGAATGAGTTGTGATCATGATCTGCCAGGTCTGGCTTATTGGCTGGATACCAATGTTTCGAATACCTTTCTTATTTTAATGCATTCTGTTTTATTTCTGCATAACGGGCTATGAGTTGCTTCAGATGCATCTCCAGTTGAGCTCTGGCAGCAGCAGGTACAGGTTCGCCTGCAGGATTTGAAGATAATGTCCTTAGCTGCTCTTCAGCCGGTATGGATTGATTAAAGGACTGCATAGCGGAAAAAACGACTGACTTCAGCTCACTGACCGTCATGTATTTTCCTTTCTGCCCATCCAGTTCGTTCAACCTGTCACGCAGTTTTTGTAGCGTCATCAGTCCCTGAGACCAGCCATTCAGCTTTTCTGTTGGCAATGCGGCAGCATTAAGCTGTTGCTGCCACTGCTGGATGAGTGGCTGAGCCTGCTCCGGCCAAAGTACCCGGACCTGTTCCAGTAACTGTCGACTGTAGTCAATATTCCAGTCAGGAGGCAATTTATCCAGCCGGGCAAGCTGCTGCTGTGTCTGTGTGATTATATCCTGTGGTAACGGAGCTTGCTGACGCGACATATCCAGTTGTTCAGACGTGAGAGGTGCAGGCAATGGAGCCAGTGAAGCAGTAAGCTGAGTCTGTAGCGGGTCTGGCCGGTGAAGATACTGCCAGCTCCATAGTGTGACTGTGCTTATCACCAGCATGGTACACATCCCGGCCGCGAAGAATTTCCATTTTTTTACCGGGATGGGCATTGTCGACAGCACCTCCACGTTCGGCTGCTGTTCCGGCTGCGCAACGTACACCCACTTCACTGCGCTGTCTGGCGTATCATAAGGCGGGCGACCGGCAAGCTCCCTTATGGCTGCTGTCGCACCATTCATCACGGTGGCAGGCAACACGATACCTGGCTGAATACTCGACCCGGTGCTGGTTATGCCATCGCTGTTTTCCAGCCGGACAGCACTGTTGTGCATCAGGGTACGCAACGTATCGAGCTGGCTGAAATGTTTTAGATCCAGGCGCTGCAGCTCCTCTCCCAGACCTGTAAGCAGTTGCTCCGCCCGGTACAACTGGCTGAGGTCGCTGTAATTCAGCGGGAGCGAACGCATCCGTTGCTGCAGGCGCTGACTCAGACTGCTGAGGATTTCCATGCGGGCATGGACTGGCTGCGGCCACAGTGTTCCCCACTGATGGCTTATCAGAGCCTCGAGTATCGCCAGCCCTTCATTGAGGCCGAACAGGCCAGCCAGTTGCGTACGCGCCAGGGTGTACCAGGCTGCCGTCTGCAGCTCCACGCCGTTCTGCTCAAACAGTGAGAGACAGAGTTTCTCAACATAATGCCAGTTCACATCCGGACGAGCCGGATGTTTCAGCTTACTCAGTTCATCACGCAGGGCGGCATAATCCGGCAATGTGCGTGGGTCACCACCGGTTTTGATTTTACGTGTGGGGATGTCATTCATGACCAGTTGTCCATTTGGTGCGTCCGGAAATATGGAGGATTAACACTTATGCTGCTTCACTTTCTGCATATTCACTACTCTGCAAATACTGTAGCGCGACAGGGTCGGTAATATATTCAACCTGCCCGTGGTGACGCTCCACCTCATCAATAATTCTGCTGAGCTCCACCCGGAAGAATTCCTTACGCAGGTTGGTTCGGTTAATCCGGTAGCTTTCCAGAGGGTCATGCAGTGTCTTTTCAAGCGCAGGCGCGTCATCACAGGAAATCATGGCGTGAACGTCAAAATCAAACGGCAAGGCTGCACCGCTCAGTCCTTTCACCCGCTCCATCGGCTCCAGTCGTCGGGTCATGCCAATTTTGAAGACATCTTCACCAAAGGAGCCGATGTTCGAAATCACATACACGTGCCCCTGCTTCGTGAGCTGGGCCATGGATTTGGCGCGTTCATACTGCTGATGCATGTCCTGAATTTTTTGCTCCAGCGCCAGGCGCTGCCTTTCCAGCTCTTCTCTGTGAGCACCTTCAGCGACGAGCAGAGCTTCTTCCGGTAAATGCTGCTGCTCACAAGGCGCTGCGCCACCTCTTCCGCTTCGCGCTGCTGCCTGTCGAGCTCATCCTGACGTTGTTTTTCTTCCCGCATCTGACGCTTAAGCTCGGCCTGATATTCTTTTTCTTCCTGCGTTTTTTCCAGCAGGGCGACTTTATCCAGAAACTGTTGTTTTACGCCTTCCCATTCGGCGTTATCTCCAAATTCCAGGAAGGTGATTTTTTCGCTGATGGCAGCGTAAGCGTCTCTCTCCTTCCTGAGCTGATCGTATTTGTCTTGCCAGTTATTTACTGTGTTTCCGGAAAGCAGTGTTTTGACTTTGAATTTATAGGCTGAGTCCACAATACGCTGCAGTGCCCTGGAGGCTTTATTTCTGGCATGGTGAAATTCATCCCACTGACCGGAAAGCTGTTTCTTTTCCTGAGACAGGCAGTGATCCACTTCGGTACTGACGGTTTCGTCAAAGGCTTTCTCTTTCTGAGCAAGGTCAGACAAGGCCCGTCCGAGCTCCGCCGTTTTCTTCCGAAAGCCCCGGAAAATGAAAACCCGCATTATCAGCGCAACGGCTATCAGTAAATCAAAGAACAAACCGATTATTCCTGCCGGATTCGACACAGATTCAATAAATCGCTCATTAAGATTGAGTAATGCTCTTACAGCGACATAAATACTCAGGCAATTACGCCAATAATAACCAGGATAATACCTGCGGCACTGCCATCTTTTTTCCTCGCGTCATATTTTATCTCTTTCTTCTTACAATCCTCATTATTTAATCTTTACAACGGACAGGGAATCTTTGCTATATCCGGTTAATACTGGTTCCCTGAACAAATGGGTAAATGCGTAAACCCGGGCTTGCTGGCCATATAGAGAGGAGCGCATGTAGGTTGTCGGGGTTGCGTACTAACCGGTTCGGCGTCTTCTGCAACACGTTGCGGTTTCTGCTTTCTTGCAGTTGTCACTTTTTTCGTCTGCGTTTTGCGAGAAGTGGACGATTTTACCGGGTTGCTGGATTCTGAGGGACCATACCCGGAACAGAATCGCTTAGACTGACTCAGACTCCCGTCATTACAGACAAAGCGTCCATCTGATGTGCAGTGTGCAATGCCACCCTTTGAACCTGAACAGGGCTGCCTTCCACGTGCAGCATCGGCTTGTGCCGTAAAAAGAATTCCTGAAACCAGAAGGAAGATTAATTTTCTCATTTCCATATCCGTTATTTATTTCGTTACTTTGAGGCTAAATAATCCTAAAGCTATTAACCGTTTCGTCAGGCAAATAGGCAATAATTCAAAGCGGAAAAATAATGATTCAATTTTCAGCATCTGCTATGGCAGAAGCGCTAAAATCAGACAAAAAAACGTGCTCTCATCAAATATCTTTCCAGGAAGGGATAATGCCCCCGGCGGCGTAAAGGTCCAGTCACTCACGCGACCTGATTGCATGAATAAGCGTCCCGGTGAAGTCGCATGCCCTCCATCATGAAAGGTCACCTCCACGCATCCTTTCACGCCCTCGCCGTACAGAAATATCGGCTCAAACTTTACGGCCCGGTCGTCGTAACGCAGAACAATACCGGCAATCTCAAAAGCCCCGCCTTCCACCAGCAAGTCCGTAACGGATGCAGCAAACGTCACCATATTCAGTCCGGTATCTGTCAGCCACGCGTCCATCTGCTCCTGAAGTTGCGCCATTCGCTGGCGAAACTCCGCAATATCGGCCTGAGCCCTGATGGCTGACGAAACCGGAGTGGGCATTCTGGCCTGCAGTTTATTAAGAAACTGTGATTTTGCGTACATTGTGTTATCTCCCTTATATACGGGTTGCTACATTGAGATACTGCTGTTGCTTCAGATGTCTCAGCATCACTCGTCCCTCGGGCATAAACTCGGTTCCGTAACGCACAAGGCCAATGTCCTTCAGTTCAGCATCAATGGCATAGCGCAATTGGCCCGGGATATTCTGCTCCAGCAGGACAACGGCTATTTTTTTCAGACGTGGCTCATATTTGAGCAGTACAGTCGACAGGGAGCCCATAAGCTCATGAGCGGTACCCGGCATGCCCTGCAGAATTTTCGTCATATCCGGCAGGCCATAGTCCGGCAAATGCGCCAATGTGCCGGCACGGCAGTTGAGGATGCGTTGCATGTTATCCAGTACTGACAGGATTACCTGGTTCTGCTCACTGACCTGCGACAGCGGAAGGCCGCCGGTAAAATGGCCGGTGAGCATTTCATACAGAGAGGGTGTGTTATGTCCCTGGGGCATCAGTCATCCTTAAGGGATTGCAACTTCAGGTTGTTATTACCCGCTTCCAGGGTCCGCGGCTTATCCGGATCCAGGTCGTCACGCTGGATGACCTGTTTCCAGGTGTTGTTCACCATATCCGGATAGCGGAACAACCCCACCACAGCCACAAACTGAGCACCTTCTTCCATCGGCATGTCGAGGGTTGCATCACCACCCGGCTTCACCACCACGTCACGACTGACCAACAGGTCAACTTTCAGCAGCGTCTCGCCGTCTTTGAGCAACTGCTGATAGACCATCCTGTCGAAGGTTTTACGGTCTTTGAGCTGGTAAACCCTGACCACCACCGGCTCTGAGAGCGAATTGCTTTCACGGGCATCGGTGTTCAGCGCTTCACGGGCAGTGAAATCCAGATGCAGCACCTTAATCTTTTTGTGGAAAATGGCGGTATAGGCCGATTTGGTACTGTCGGAAATACCCTGCGTTACGCCACAACCGGTCAGACTGAACGCCAACAAGCAGCATGCGGATTTAATCAAACTTGTACGTAACACATCGGTTTCCTTGTTGTGGTATCGCGGGTTCCAGACCCGTGTAATAACCCAGCTCCGTGGTAAAGGTTTGCGGGATGTCGTCAGCCTGCTTCCCTTCTTCAGCGCCCAGCACGCCGTTCATCCCAAGCCAGAACGGTCCTTCACCCAGCGGCGGCACGGCCAGCAGGCGGGTATGGGTGGTGAGCGTGATTTTTGCCTTAAAGCGCCAGCCCAGATACACCCGCAGCATCACCAGAAAATCCTGATACAGCAGGCCATCCGGCTTCCAGCCCGGTGACTCCTTCTCGTCGTCAGTGGACAGCGCAATCAGCAGCTGGCTGTTGGCATCCATTGCTTCATCGCCGAGCGGCGTGTTGCCGTCCAGCAGAAAATCCTCATCGCCATAAAAGCCCAGTGGCTGGCTGATTTCTACCGGTCGCAGGCAGTACGGGCTGACCCGTACCCGGGTATGCGGCGCCAGCAGACTGACCAGCGCCTGCATGCCTTGCTGCGTTTTCCCGGGCTGTTGCAGCACACCGAGCAGTGCCAGAAATCGCGAGACGGGTGTGGCGATATTCTTAGCCGTTCCGGGAATACCGAGTCCCACCAGGCCCAGCAGCGACTGAGATATATTGTCAGTTCCACCGGGTTCGAAGCTGGCCGGGTAAGAGTATTTTCGCCAGATGCGGTAGAACTGCGTCAGGATGCGGTGGCTGAATATATCGAGAAAACCCTGAAGCGCTTCGTGCCCTTCACGACGCTGGGTGATGTCATCGAGATACGCCGTCGGCAGCGGCGAATCCACGCCGTACAGCCCCATAAAGGTGGTGCGGATAAGCGGTGGTCGGTTGTCATCCTCTTCGTCGTATTCGACTGCCTTCAGTTCGCTGACAGGGAACCCCATCCCCGGATAGGGCGCAAACCGCACCGGGTCATCCGCCGGATGGCTGGTTGAGCCCATCAGTGGCCTGCCCGGATTACGCTTCTCCAGCAGCTGGCATAAACGGTAAAAGTTGATGCGGTGAAGGTCGGCTTCCAGCCGCGGGGTCAGCCGGGAATGCGGCGGTTGTGCTTCTCTTCCCATTCCAGGCGCTCTCCGGTCGGTTGCAGAATGATAATCAGGCGGTTAAACAGATAGATGTCGGTGTAAAGCGCAAAGAAACGGCTCAGCATCTCACCGAACAGGCAGATATCACCACGCCCGGCAAAGCCGTGACTGTCCAGCGTCACCTCAATCTGCACACCACGTACCAGGTAGCCCTGCTCAAAGCGCTCGGTTTCGCTGTGCTTCACGTCAATGATGGCTTCCAGGCGACGGCGATTCATCTCGCTGTCGGTCCATTCATACAGCGCCAGGGTGCCACGCAGCACGTCGGCATTATCCATCATCGACAGGAAGCCGCTGCCAAGATGACTCAGCACGCGCCAGTGAAAACGGTCCTGTGCCGGGGGATAACAGGGTAATGTCGGCGCGCACAGATTGCGCACGGCGATACTGGCCGAGGTGGTTTTCATTACCGTATCGAGCACGGTACTCTGCAGCGCACGGCGAGGTAGCTGTCCGTTGGTGCCGGTGAGCGTCAGCGACAGGCTTTCGTCTTCCGGCACCGTGTGGTTATCAAAGGCTTCCCCACCGAGGATAAGCCATGTGTTATGCAGCCCGGACGGACCGCGGCGCACGCGGGTGTGGTAGTAATATTCCGGCGCACCGTGACGCATCATGCCGCCTTTGTGGCGGAAGCTTGAGAACGGCACGTAGGTATGCTGGCTCGATGACATCACCAAATCCACCGCGTATATCTCGGTATGGCCATCCTGCACGCGCATCGGGCGCAGCATGTACTCCGTTTGCAGGGAGTTGAGCGTCAGCGGATCGGATTCCAGCGGGAACAGGTTGATCACCGGCACACAATTCAGGCGCAGATGCTTTTCGGTAAAGCTGAAGTCATGCTCCCAGCGCTCCGCCAGCACCACGTCGATTTCAAACCAGGGGAGCTCAGCCGGAAAGGCCACGGTCTCCAGCCCACGCAGCCCCGTAAACATGAATTTTTCACGGAAGGTGAAGTACTCCAGCAGCAGCTGATAGCCGCTAAAGCTACTGCTTCCCTTCGGCCACAGGTCGTCGTCATCGCCAAAACCCAGCGCGGTGAAATACCCGTCGAGCGGTCTTCTGTCCATGTCACCCGGCATCCGCAGCCAGAGACGCGCCGTGTTCATGGTAAAAGCTTCATGCATGGCGCAGGCTAGTGGTGCATCGGCATTAAAGTAGAACGGGATGTTGCCGAGGTCGATGCGACTCCAGTCGGCAAGATGACTACAGTTAAAACGCAGCGTCACCACCGAGCGCCCTTCGGGGTCTGTGGTCAGGCGGACATTTTCCAGCGACAGCGGCTGGAGGTTGATGTCTTTTGTGGTGGTGTAACGACAGCGCGTGCCTTTCTCCCCGATCGGTCGTGAGTTCACCTCAAAGCCTTTGACGATGCGCATCTGCTCTTTCATTTCACGCCAGTCGGGGGTGAATTCGACCACCGACATTGACGGAATGGTGCGCAGGTAATGCGGCCACAGCAGACTGACCAGCCCTTCAGTCAGCTCAGGCAGGTCGTCGTCGAGCTTTTCGCGCAGCCGGCCCATCAGGAAGGCAAAGCCCTCGAACAGGCGTTCCACATACGGGTCACGTGCGCCCGCTTTATCAAGATTGAGCATTGCCGCCTGTTCAGGGTGAGCGCGGGCAAACTCTTCACCGGCTTCCCGCAGGTAGCGCATTTCGGCGTCGTAATAACGCAGGGTTAAGTCGTCCATATTAATTCCTGCTCAATAATTGCCGAATGAATAGTATTATCTAAATAAAATTGTGCTGATGATGTTTCTGAGGACAGGAACATCTTATTAATTATCACGCAGCCCACATACCGATGGTGGTAGTACATACTCAGTGGCCATCCCCGGCATCCATCCATCAGGACGGCCGGTGCATTTCACATAGCCTTTACTTTGAAGAGCTGAAGTGTATGCAAAGGAAAAAATGATAGAACTGATGAGAAAAAAACCAACCAAACCTATAAAAATTCTATTGGTATTTTTGCATTTTATAATTGCCTGTTCCTCTCCGTGCCGCATAGCAAGATTCCAATATATACATGGAAAAAGAAGGATTATCGGTATCATCAGTAGAGCGGAAACCGTTGGTGAAAAAACAATCTCACTTCCGCATTCAAATAGTCCATTGAATGCATCATATGCAAACCATAAAAAACCAAACGATGAAACACACCAAATAATAAGGGTTCCAATAAATCTACGTTTTGGACTCATAAATCAATTACCTGTGAAGTTAAGTCGCCAATGTATTTTTTAACGTACTGTTTTATCTCAGACTCGACGACCTGCCGGTCTTTTCTAAGCACTCCATCAATATACATAGCGCCTAAATCCAGTACGTCGTCTGAAACCTCTCGGGATTTTTCAACAAACTCTTGTTGGGCTGATTCGATGTAAGGAGCTATAAAATCAACCAGGTTATCTGTAATATGATATTTCTTATCAATAGTGTTTAACACCCAAGCCAAACCAGCCCCAAAAACAAGGACTACGGCTATGTTCAGGGCAACATACGCCGACATTGTATATAACCCAACAGCGTAAAGCGCTGCTGAAGAAATGCCTACTTTGACGAGGTCGGTAGCAAGTGTTCCAGGGAACATTGCAAGTGTAGTCTCATCATTCAATATGAAGTCAATTGTATCTATTGCCGATACATAGACAAAACCGAGAATCGCACTATCGACAATGGCTTTTTGCAAACCAAATTTCCCTATGCCTGCTTCGATGATTTTTGGGTTCATCTCTGCAAAAACCGGGACGTTTAGCGTTTTCCTGATAGCTGCATAACCACTAATCTTTATCAGCCGTGTTCCTTTGTGATTAACAAACACCGTCGCGGTAATACCGATACTTCCAATTTTGTAAACCATCGCTGAAGCATTCACTGCATCATCTATATTCGTTGCATATTTTTTGACAGTATTCCCGACAGGATTTGTGGTGGCATCTTTCCATTTCTTTTTAACGAAATCCCAGCCGTCAATAATCTTCTGGCATTCCTCCAGCGTCAGCAAGAGGAAATCATGTCTGTTACGTCTTAGCATCCCTCGAACATTGTCATCCGTAACGGTATGGGTGTTAATCAACGTGGGATATTCCGAAGCTAACATTGTATCAACCTGCGCGCCTGCCAGAAAAGCCTGAGAAACGGTATTCGCTATCGATGTCTTCCCAGGCTCCTCAGCAGAAGCTGCTGCTCCTGCTGAACTTTTCTCATACGTATCATCCCACATCGACGGAATAAACTTCGCCTTACAGGGGCAGGTACTGTAGCTGTCGAGGGTTCCAGCCATTCGCCTGTCGTGAATGGTATCGTTATTGATGCCGCCTGCTATCTTGAAAAGCCCGGCATGTTTACCGCAGGTCACACTGTCCTGTTCCCGGGCAACTGGTTTATCAAACAGAGTGTGATCCTCTGCGCCGGTTGTGATTCTTCCGCCGCAGGTCGTTTTGTCGCCCTGCACCAGATAAAAGCCTTCTGCTGCCATATTTTTCCCTTTAGCTGAATTCTGTCCGGGTTATCCGCAAAGCACTGCACTGCTGGCCGGATCGAGCGCAATCAGGCCGGACAGAAGCAAATCCATCTCAGGCTGAAGCCGTGATTTATCGGTTTCACTGCGTGTGGCTTTCATGCGCAGCAGTCTGAGGCGACGTGATTTCACTTCAAACAGCAGTGCCGGTGTCCACTGCGTGAGGGTGATCGACTGTGCGGCACTGTCGAGCTCACCCAGCAGATGCAGCGCAAGTTCACTCTTGCCCTTCTGCTCGGCCACGCGTGCCATCAGCAGGCGCAACAACCATTTATCTTTTGCAGAGTCGGTACCCGGCCGTGTCTGCAGCCAGTGAAGTGTGGCATCGAGGCCGTCAGTGTCCGCTTTCTCCAGCGCTTCCGGTTCGAGGGCCAGGATATCGTTATCCGTCTCACTGACGGTACTGTTCGGCTCATCGCGCCAGCCGGACATATCGTCCAACACGCTCTGGTTTATCCAGTTCAGCGTGACCTCATCAGCAAACGGCGTACCGTCGTTAAAGGCAAGGGTTTCAAGCCCGGTGAGGCGGCGCAGCAACCCTTTTAGGTCGGCGGTGATGATGTCGGCCAGCACACTCTGCCCCGACTTCACCAGTGCCTGATGGGTGTACCACTGCAAATCCAGCCAGAGATGATTGGCGCCACGCGAGAAAGTGCTGTCCGCCTGCTCCAGTATCTCCAGCCAGCTCTGCTGCAGGTACAGGCGTTTGAGCATGGCCCGCTGGTCAGCCCGTGGCGGTTCGATACGCGTTTTCCCTTCAGCGTCCGGTGCCGGAATAGCACTCAGGGTGTCATGACGCAGGCTTTTCATCAGCCGATGTGCGGCCAGCCAGCCATCGGGTTGCTCACGCAGATACCCCGTCAGGGTGCGGGCCTGAGCCAGCAAGTCCTGGCCGGAGGTAATGCGGCTCAGGACCGGCGCGTCAGACCCGGTCATATGCGCGGAGGTCTGTGACTGTGCCTTATTACTTGCGTTCTGCGGTACCAAGGCATCCACGCCGCCAGCCTTCATCAGACGAGATCCCAGCGCGCTGTACAGGGCATTTAGTTCTGGGCGTGGCGCTTTCAGCTCTGACTCCAGACTGTCGTGGATGAGCAATAGCGCACCGGCAGTGCGCAGTGCATCGTCGCGTACCACTTCCGGCCAGAGTGACAGGCTGTCGAGAACACGGGAGCCTGCAAGCCACTCCAGCGCTGGTTTACGGCTCCGCTCGCGCTGAGGATGAAGCTGCGTTCCATAGCGCTGTAGCAATCCGGCCAGCAGTTCAAGCCCTTCGGCAAAGCCGGTCTCCCCGTCCTGATGCAGACGCGCCCAGCAGTAGTAGGTGGCGATCCGGATATCTTTGGCTGTGGTGGTCAGCAGTTTTTCGGCAAGCGTGCAAATCAGCCCGGTATCGATGCCGGAAAGCTTATTGACCTCCTCCCGGATACGCTGAAAATCATCGTCATATCCCGGGTCTTCTCCGGTCGGACTGGTATCACTTACCGGAGCAAGCCAGGGCTGCCAGTTTTCCGTGCGTGCCTGCGCCTGTTGCCGCAGCTGAATGTCGTCAGCCTGACAGGTGGCAACCAGATTCTGCAGTGTGCTCATTATTCGACTCCATCCATGTCACTGTTTCCGGCACTAGCCATCAGCGCCTGGGCAGTGGCCGCGCTGTCGACACTGAATATGTGATCCGGCAGCGTGAAACCGCGCAGATCCAGCAACGCCAGCGGACCTTTTCCGAGTTGTGAGCGCAGTACCCACTGCAGGGTTCGACCGTCCGGGGCGGTAAAGCTCATCATCCACTGGCTGCGGTCAAGCTGCTGACGCTTGCCCTGGTCCAGCCAACGAATAAAGCCCCAGGTCCCACTGTAATCCCCGAACAGGCGCGCGCCGGCGTTGACAGTAGTCCAGGTCAGCATTGTCCCCGGCTTGTAAGTGTCTCCCGGCCAGCGGAAGCTCTGCCAGTCAGCTATCTGATTGAAGTAGTGCAGCGGCTGGCCATCGATGGTCAGCTGGGTTTCCACCACCTGCGGTACAGGGCGCGCCTGCAGCTCAAAGCTGATGCCCTGACTTCCATCGGTGAACAAAATATCTGACAGCTGGCTCAACTGATTAATCGCCCGCAAGAAGGTCGGGTTAAAACTCAGTCCCTGGCTGTTGACCTTATCCGGTACCCACTGGCTGCCCTCTTTGTGCAGCACACCGTTGAGTTCTGTCGTCAGGAAGCGCTCTATACGTCCGCTGTCCTTACGCAAAAACTCCGCCAGCATCGGCAGGGAGACATCACTTTTACTCGCGGCAAACGGGAAACGACCGTCAAAGGCGGTGTGCCAGTTCGCGACAACCGAGCGGCTCCATTTATCATTCAGGCTCGCCGCCGACGGCTGGAGCACGGTCTCCCAGGCCTGGGTCAGCGGCTGCACAAACATTGTGCTGCCAAATCCGCTCCACTCCTCGCCAAGACTTGCCGAAATCAGACTGCCGTACTGCTGGGTGTCAGTCAGATCCACGCTTTTGCCCTGGAATACGGTCTGCGCCAGGGTCTGCATCATCTCCTGCGGATCAGAGGCGCTGGCCACCTGTTGCAGGCGCAGACGCACGCGGGTGATTCGGGTCAGATACGTCTGCAGACTCAATGAGTTGTCAGCCGACATGACGTTGCTGCCTGTGTTTTTCCCCAACAGCTGAAGCAGTGGGCCAAAGGTTTCATCGAGCGGCCCCTGTGGCCCTGACACAGACTGGTCAATCGCAGGTTTGTCTTTCCCGCCTACGAGATCCTTCGCCGATTTGATGATGGAATCCGAAAGGCCTTCGCTTTGCTGGCCGGTCTGACCCTGCCAGGCGATGGTGTTCATCAGAGCAATCAGTGGCGACTGCCGGACATCACTCATCAGCGTCAGCTGGTCGGTCACATCAGCAATATTGTTTGCCGGATTCCAGTGCAGGCTGTTGAGGAAACTCAGCCAGCTACCGGCAAAGTCGGTGAAGTAACGTTGCGTCAGACGCGCTTTCAGGGCTTCCGGCGACAGGTCTGAGGAAACCGCTTTCCGGCTGTCACTCAGCACCCAGTCAATTTCATCCCGGCGCGAATTTGCGGCCTTTTCGATAGCCTGCTGAATCCCCCCTTCCCAGGCCTGCCGAGTAAACATGCCAGGCACCACTTCCTCGGTGGTGAACAGTCGCCGCGCATCGGTGCCGCTGGTCATGTCTTCCAGAGACACATCAGCAAAATTACGGCGCACGGATTTGAGCATGTTCTCATACAGGGTACTTTCGGCGTTACGCCGTCCAATTTGCTGCAACAGGACCTGGCGGCTCTGGCTGACCAGCTGTGCATCCGGTGTGATTTTCCATTGTGGCTGTTTTGGCAGTTCGGAGATGTAGAACGCCCACAGGTCAGGTGACAGGCTTTGCCACAGGCCGGTTGAAATGCCCATCCGCGTCGGCTGCACGGCTTTCATGGTCTGAGCGTAATACGCGCCATGGGCTTTATCCGGACGGGCCATCATCAGCCAGGCTTTCAGCTGGTCATAACCCGGTTTCGCCAGCTGTGCCCGATGGTCGCTGCCGGGAGCGGAGCCTGCCAGCACGCTGAGCTTCTGCGTCAGGGCGACATTTGCCGGGTCGCGGATCAGGCGGTTGTTCGCTACGCCGTACCAGGGCAGCATCGCGTCGAGCAGCTGCTGATTATGGTCCAGACCGAACCGCTGGTACCATGGTGCGCCTTCCTGAATACGGTGCTGCAAGCGGCCGGCGTCATTACGCAGCGTATGCAGGGCCGTCAGCTGGTAATCCGATACGGAAGGATGCTCCACCAGAGCATGCACCTGCTGCGCCACGGAGACAATCTGCAGACGGTTGACCACACACGACAGCAGCGTCCCCGCCCCCCAGATACCAATAATGGCCATCAGTGTCCAGGCAAGCGTCTGTTCCCACGCCATACCGACACGGCGGCCAAGTATGCGGGTACAATCATCAACGATACCCTGCCAGGTCATCGACAAGGTCAACGCATGGCGCTGTGATTCGGGGACATATTTCTCAGCATCGGCAGGTGCAGCGCCGGCTGTTCCTCCTGCGATAGCGGCGGGTTTATTTTCCGGCAGGCTGAACATCAGGCCACGCAGCGGAACGCGCTGCTGTGAGGCAGACAGCCATGGCACCAGTTGCTGAGCCCAGCGGGCGATACCGCCGTCTTTGAGGTGCTGCCCCAGGCGCAGCAGGAAGTCGTGGTCGTTGTTCTCAGAGACCTGACTCATGCCCTGCGTTCGCAGGGCCGGCAGCATCAGCTCAAGCTGGCGGGTAATATCGTCGGCTTCCGCACGCGGCGGGAAACTTGCTCCAACCGCCTGTTCAGTCCGTCCGGCCTGCGACCACTTGCTGTCGCACAGCTGCCACAGCCAGACTGGTGCAGAATAGCGCAGTAATTCACTGATTTTCTCAAGGCCACGCAGGTCGGTATCACTCATCTGCGGTGTCAGATTTTGTGTATGACCCATAACGCGGATAATGCCGTCCAGCGGGCGACCACGGCGGAGTTTACGCAGCGCGGTGAATTTTTCCTTGTCCGGTTCAGTGGTCAGGCTTCCGCCGTAAATCAGAACGGTACGACTGCCTTCAAGCCACTGGTTTTCCTGCAGGCCTGGTATCAGCTGTTCGATTGCAGCTTCATCACCAGTGATTAACAACAGACGGGTTTTACGACGCCAGTAAAGGCCAATACGGGAGCGGAGATGCCCCCGAATCTTGTTACACATGGCCACCGCAGGGTGAACAGGCGCTTTATCATTTTCCCGTTTCTTTTTCTCATCATCGCCGTTGGTGTTGTCGACAAGCGCATTAAACTCCTGTTTGCCGGCACTGCGTAACGCCGCCAGGAGCACCACTGATACGATAAGGGCACATCCTGAAATACATCCGCCGGCGATAAGCCAGTAAATTTGCTGCTGACTACCGTCTTCAATCCCGGCAACATCCGGATGCTTCCAGACCATGAAGGTCATAACGGCTAATAGCAAAAAGAAAATCAATGCGACAGCAAGATAGCGGCCTTCCGTAGTCTTCGGTGCTAAAGGTAGCTTCACGGATCCATCTCCTGTCGGGAAGCAATCGGGGTAATGAGCGTGCTCCACAACACATTCTGTGTCGTATCACCGCAGATAATCATCTGTGGGGACTGAGTTTGTCGGGCGATTTCGGTGGCGGCAGCGATAGCCAGCCAGGGGGCCGCGGCACCGGCATGTCCCATGGATGTATCGAGCGAAATGACGGCTTCGTCCTCTACAGACTGCGCAGGGTGCGCATTCTGGCACTCGATAACTTCTGCACGCTGCTCACCCGTCAGCCCGGCAAGCCATAAATTTTTCACAATATTTTCTTTGAGCGGGACGTTATAGGCGGCCATGTTCATCCCCTCGCTCAGTTCACCTGATGGCGCAGCATCTGGCCGGTGCAGCAGCGCGAGAGGTTCGAGTGCTTCCTGGGTCAGGCGGTTGCCAAGAAGCAGAGCTACACCGGCTTCAGCTGTGTTGTCAGATTCGGCAGGCTTTAACTGGAGGCCGACAATCAATAACATTGCTTTATCTTTAATACGTTCATTCAACCAGCGGTCGATTACACTGAGCCCACTCCCCTCACCATATTCAACAGGAAGAGTAATATTGTTTTTTTTCCAGGTCTCATCCCAGTAATGGCGAATACTCTCCAGAGGCAGCGATGTTGTTACATCTAAAAATACTACCAGTGGTACTTTGTCAGGGATATTTGCGAAAGAAATGCCAGCAATCAACTTCGAAAAAATATTCGTTATCACGAATTTTAGCGAGTCCTGCGGGCTGGAAGAAATTTGGCTCATCCTGGAGCTTTCATTACCATCCCGATCGTTCTGCGAAACAATAATGCTATCGTTATTTTGCATCGCAATAGCTGTATCTTTCTGAACAACTGATGAGTGGCCAGTAATAAATATTGCATTCAGCACCTGCAGTGCACGCCGTGCCTTGCGGGTTTCTCGAAGAATCCACTGTTCTCGCTGTTTGTCATAAGCGTTTGCTTTGCTATCCTGCAATGCCCAAAAAAGCAGGCAAGAAGAAAACAGGACACTCCATAAAGCAATGGGTAAACCTAAAGCTAATTTCCAAAAATACAGGTTTTCGACATAACGCCCAAATATACGCATTAAGATAACACTGATAGAAAGCATAACAATCAGAGCAATAAGCCAACGAGAAAATTTCAGAGGCTTAGGTCTGGAATAACGTTCTGGCAAATATTTAATTGTATATAACATTCATTTTCTCATATTGCAGAATGGTCAATTTAGCTTGATACGCAAACGATATTGAAATTCACCATGTTATATCCATCACATTATTTTTAATTACATTAAAATATCAGCTCATCTTTTTATTGAAGGAAAAAAAAGAAATCAAGACGTCAGTGTATTTCTGTCATTGAAATAGACTTCCATTTTGTCAGTATGTAATTGAATAGAGGTTTATCGCTTTTTAAATTATAATCTGGAATCGGAAGGGTTTCTCCACCATAACTATCGTTCTCAACAATGAGATGCTCCTCTCCTCTTAAAGAATACTTCACTCCATTTTTATATGCGAAATATTTTACAGTCTCAGGGTCTAACCCACTAATACATCCAATTTTATAAGCGAATAAAACTACCCCTTCATCATCAGAAAAATGTCTATTTACCTCAATTGATTCACTTATCACATCCAGTTTAATATCCACGTCGCAGTCATTAACATGATCGTTTAAAACCCAATCAACATTCCCTCTCGTCACTTGTTTTACTGACAAATGCTCTCCAGTGTGATTTTTATTAATACCCTTTTCTATCACTAGGACATGCTTACCGGAATTGTCGTTCCACTTTGTATTCGATATCAGATTTTTAGCAGAAGTAGAATTCCTTGGGTACAAAAGTAATATGCAACTCAAACTAAACAGCAGCAAAGGTGCCGAATAATGACTCATCAATAATACCCTTTATTTAGAATAAGATGCTTACTTCAAAACTCACAAGCTATTTTTGCAGCATAAATTTATTTGCAGCTTTGCAAGCTAAAGTTCCGTCGGGAAGTGAGTCAAACAAAGAGGTAAAATTATATATAACTATTTTCCCATTAACTTTCTTAAATTCAATAAAATACCCATAGGCACCATCATCATCACATTTTTTTCTCATAGACTCCGGTAGTGCAAAAGATACATTCCATACACACACTTTTTCATTTGGGAAAACTGCCGATGTGTTAACAGGATATTTTGAATTTTTGTCCACACCCCAGCCATAGTAAACCTCAGATACATTAACAAGCGTACTGTATTTATTTTTGATAAGTAAGTCACCTTCAATATACCGCCTCACTTCTTTTGAAGACATTTCAATCAACAATCTCTTGTTATTTATTTTAAAAATCTCTCTTAGAGAATCTATATTTGAATTATCCATACACTCTTCTGCCAGCACACAGGAATTGTAACAAAGCAACAACGATAAAACATAATGACACTTCATATTACCTCCAGTATTAAACTTTTATTTATCACCTTGTTCTTTCATCCTCATTCGAGGGTAGATTGGCTCCAAGGCTTTCACGCAACTCTGCAATATTAGACATTGTTGTTTTCCTCATACCTGAACTTATTGTTTTTTGTGCATAAACATAATATGACTGAGGTACATAGAACCCTATCAATTCATAATGTAACCGCCCATTTATATAAACTTGATACAATGGGTTTATAGTAACACTATCTCCCTGATTTCCGCCAAGCACACCTATTTCACCATCTTCAAAAAGACAGTATATAAAAGCAACATGTCCTGTCCAAGATCCTTTTTTCCGCAAAAGAACTATTGCACCGTATATAGGTTGAGATACTTTTATAAAATTTTTGTTTTTCGAGAAAGATTGAGAACTGGCGCTACCAGATGTCGAATACCCAGACTCTTTAAGGCAATAATTTATAAAAGAAGCACACCACGGATTAGAATTACCAACCATGGATGACATATTAATGCCAGTCTTCTTATGGTAGTTTATCCCGCAATCGCCTTCCTTTACACGCCCCCATTTCCATCGAGTCTCTCCCTCCTCGAATGCAACCGCCATCCACGGAGCCTCTCTCTGATCATGAGGGAGTAACGCAATCGGATTGCCAGAATTTTTTCCTCCAACTGAATCCAGTGCTTTTTTATTCGTATTGATTACACTATTTTTTTGAGGTTTTCTATTAACTGGTTTTGAGGCTATCGGATTTACAATTGGCTTTTCAGGCTGACCAGACGCAACATTGCCACTTTTGTCTATAAAAATTGATTGCCCCGGGTATATTTTATTAGGATCTGATATGTTATTCTGCCGTGTGATATCATCTACACTCACACCATTTTTCTCAGCGATCTTCGCAAGTGTATCACCCGATGAAACTATATATACTGAAGGAGCACTAGTATTGACACCATAAATCGTCAAGTGCTGACCAGGGAAGATCTTACTCACATCTTTTATATTATTATTTTTAGCAATTTCATCAGTACTTGTATTATAACGATCGGCAATTTCCGAGAGAGAGTCTCCTGCCATGACTATGTACTCAATCGGTTTCTGAGTGCTTTTCTCACGTGGGGCTTTGGGAGCCTCGGCAAGTGTTTTTGCAGAGAATTGCGAAAAACTGCGTGTAAGCAGTATATTTTTTGTTTCATCCCCAGCAACAGCTGAATAAATAACATCCTCTTTTCCATCGGAATTATTATATTTGACAACAATAGCCATTCCTTGTTTCGTATGGATGATTGTCTTGAGCTTACCGTAAGCATCTGTTTTCCACTCGTAGCAAGTGCTTCCTATTGTCACTTTAAATGGCACATCAGCAACTGGTCGAGAGCCATCAGAAACAGTCACATTTGTCACATACACCCATTTTTCAGTGCCCGGCTTCAAGCCACCTTCCTTTTTGCTAATTGCCTTGATTACCTTACTGAATTTTTTGTCATCAAGATCTCCTACTTTCTCCCCCTGAGCGACCCCACTTTCAGACATGATAAAATTGGCATAATCTTCAGGGTTATTACCATCATTTCCCGGCGCATATTTTTTCATCATTTCTAGAATATTATAATCCTTATATTTTCTTTTAAGCAGAGATCGTTTGGCATTATCACCAGCTTTTATGCTAGAAAATATTGCGAATGAATGTTTGTCTGGATTGTAGACAACTCCAACACCGATTTTCCCTTGCTGATTTTTTACAGAAATGAGATTGCCTGGGTTATTGAATCGCCAATTCAGTGTCCCCCCAGCTTTTAACAATCTTGTGCCACTCGATGACTCATATTCTACCGTTTTCGTCGACGCATGATAAATAGCATTTATAAAGCGCATTTTAATTAATCCTCTCTACTATTTGTCTGCAACTTCAAACTTGGCGTCATCTAATAAAACAGGCGTCATGTGATATCCGGTCTCGGCAAGAGATATTACGCCATCAATACTGACATTTTTTCCAAGAAGATTTTTATTTACTTTATAGTCATTACTATCACGCATTATTAACTGAACGTTCTGATTCCAGTTTTGGTTGTCAGTATCTGCGTCTGTTACACACTTGAGTGGCTGTTTTAAATGCAATATCCACTCATGTAGCTTCTCATCATTCGCTTTATCCTCTCCCCAGCCAGGAGGGCCGTAGTATAATTTTTCGCCAACAACTCCAGTCAGACTTACTTTATCCCCTTCCTTTAGGCAAGTAGCAGATGCACTAAAGCTAGAAAGCACGATTATAAAGCAAAAAATAGTCTTCCAAATTTCCTTTAACATAGATCACCCTGTCGTAGTTAAATTTAATAGTTTTGCAATCATTGATTCTGTTAGCGCAGAAGTATGATCTTCTGATGTCTCGGTATAATCCGAATCAGTATCAGGCTCCAGTGATTCTATATCTTCCGCACTATCTACCTCAGCCTCTTCGACTGATGTTGGAAGCTCTTCTTTTAGCCAGCTTTCTCGCCCAATGATTAAGTTTAATGTATCGCTTTCAGGAAGCACTATTTTCGGGAAGCGACCTGAACTGTCTACCGTGCCAGTCGACAGCATTTTTCCATTGCTGTCAGTAATGCTGTATGGCTGATTTGTCATCCAGTCCATACTTTGGCTGACACTATCGGCACCAGGGAAAGCAAAACGTAAGCTTTGTTCGCCAGGTTCCATTACAGGAAAGATAGGTAGAGTGACCTTTTCTGATGCGCTTGCCTTACGCCCATAATGTCCTGCTTTCGTACGATATTCACCTGCAGTAGCAGATTCAATCGCACTTGCATCAATCCTGATATAGCTCCCACCACCATTCAGAGTCAGCTTCTTCTTAGCAATGATTTTGATTTCATCCTCCGTGCTGACAATGCTGATTTCTTTACGTGCCAGCAATTCCATCAGGTCGTTTTGCGCCTGTACCTGCACCGGCCCTTGGTTCGCGATGAGCTTGATCCCCATCTTGCGAACAAATACGCTCAGGGCATTGCCCACCCCGATGAACAAATTTTTCACCACGCTGACGTCAGCATTTTTACCGGCAGTGGCTATCAGGTTCTGCCCGGCAGAGACCTGCAGATGTTGTCCGCTGGTCAGCGCCATTCCATCCGGCGCACTGAGCAGCAGCACTGATTTTTTGAGGTCTGTCAGCTGCTGCTCCAGCAGTTTGATTTGCGCCTGGAGATCGGCCGGGTTCGCGGTCGCCTTCTGCGCATCATCGGAGATGGATGTCATCTGCTCCCGGGCATCACCCAGATTACTGACCGCTGGCTGCATCTCCAGCACCTGGCCCTGTGCTTTCGTCTGCCCGTCCGCGCTGATGAACATCCCTTTCTGCGCCCGGATGGCTCCCCAGCTGTCGGTTCTGAGCTCAAAACCTTCCCCGCGCTTCTGCTTCTCCGCATCCACTAAATGTCCGAGATTCAGCTGGCTTTTACCGCCGTACTCCGTCGAGACTTTGATATGCTCTTTTCCGCGCTCGTCATCCAGACGGATTTTATTGTTCGCCGGGGTACGCAGGACGTTACGTTTGTAGTTTCGGATAGTGACATGATCACCGTGCGCCGAGTCGTGAAGTACGCCAGAAATGTACGGTCTGTCCGGGTTACCGTCCTCAAAGCCAATCGCCACTTCGGTGCCCGCCAGCAGCGGCAGGTGCAGGCCGTAAGTGTCGCCGGCATACGGGCGGGACTGGCGCACCCAAAGGCTCTCGAATCCGGTCTCCCAGTTATCACGGTCAAACAGCATGTTGACGCGATAGCGGCCGTCCTTATCGATGTGGCCGTAGGTGTCGTTCTCAGTGGTGCTCGTGACCCGTGCCGGCAACGTGCCGGCCATCACGGGACGTGAGCCAGGCTCAGGGCGGAAACTAAAATCCCTGCTGTCCGGGATGCCGTAGAAGTTGACACCAAAGTCTTCATCACGGCGCGCATGGCTGTGCATCGCCGTGACGACAACGCCCTGAGCAAACACGTCTGCCACTTCGTACCCGCCGGTGACTTTCAGCACCTGCCCCGGAGAGAGCGTCGGACAGCTGGTGACTGCCTGGGTCTGCGTCTGGCCATTCAGGTAGCGCTCATGACGAATGCGGGCATAGAATGCCCCGGACTCCGGGGCCGGATTGCGGTCACACGCACTTCCAGGTGTCAGATAATTATCGCCGTAGTGGTAGGCCTCACCACAGGTGGTGGCATCCCCGCGGGTCGCATCGACCAGAGTGTTCATGTCATCCGTGGCCTGGCGGTAGTTGTAATCGCGGGTGCTGACCTGCTTCTGCACCACGTTATGATGGCTCTCCATGCCCCAGACCGCGTCCACCCCGTCCGAATGCTGCCCTGATGGGGGAACTGATGGCAGGGTCAGGCCTTTTTCATACCCCTGCTGGCCGTCGTAAAACTCCACGACGTCGATGTTCAGGCGCGTATCAGTGGTAAAGCGGAACCAGATACCCACCTCACCCAGCAGACGGGTAATAAAGTGCAGGTCATCCTCGCCGTACTGCATCACCTGCTCACGACGCGGGTACTCTTTTGAGAGTGAGAACA